>Ga0208277_1000344_pt1 | contig 27771 bp, 26 predicted proteins | sample ETNtaG_5_FD_185782 | JGI IMG/M metagenome (GOLD analysis project Ga0208277, IMG submission 185782) | Marine microbial and viral communities from oxygen minimum zone, Eastern Pacific Ocean - ETNP201406SV205 (SPAdes) (version 2) | ecosystem: Environmental > Aquatic > Marine > Oceanic ...
GCAGGCATTACATGATGGCATAACGTTTATTCGCGTCTAATGGCGAGAATCGCTACGTCGTCTTCAATCGCTTCCCTCGAGAAGTCCCTTGCTGATTCTAAGAGCGTCTTAGCCAATACATCCGGAGCCATGCCAGGGTCTCGGGTGATGTGTTGTGCAATTCTGTCTTCCCCAAAAAGATCTTCACCGTTTCTTACTTCTGCAAGGCCGTCGGTGTACATGAGTATCATGTCACCGGTTTCTAATGGGATTTCCCTACTGAGATATCTTGCATTGGGGTTTAGCATCAAGAGCGGTCCTGTAGCTTTTAGGGGGCGTACTTCACGTTCATGCCAGAGGAATGCTGCTGGGTGACCTGCGGACGCGAAACGTAAGGTACCTGCTTCAGTGTCAAAGACAACCACTACGAGGGAAATGAATTCTTCTATTCTGTCGCCTCCTGCCATTTGTGCATTGAGTTCTTCTAATGCTTGAGCTGGGTCACGGAATTGTGCAAGGAATACACGTAGTAGGTATTTGGCTTGGAATGCGGTGATGCTTGATTCGATACCATGCCCTGCTACGTCTCCTACGACTGCGACAAGTCTTGACTCCGAAACTTTGAAGAGATCAAAGAAATCTCCTGCCATCAACCCTGTTCCTGCTTGGTAGATTCTTCCAACTTCAAAACCTGTGAAGTTAGGGAGTTCATCTGGTGCGAGGCGCCCTGCCCAGGCTCGCGGTGCTAGTGTCTCTTGGTTTAATGCTTCTTCGGCTCTCTTTTCCATTTCGAAGCGTTCTTCGCTGAGTCTGGCTTCGCGCACTGCGTTGCGGTTGTAGATCAGGGTGAATAGTGCGGGGATGGCCAGTAGAGCGTATACGGCTACGATTGATAGCGAGTCGGTGAGTCCTACGATGAGTGATGCTGTGGCTAATAGTAGGTAGATCATTACAGCGTGGAGGTCACGGCGGTAATCTCCGCGAGTGAGTGCTATTGCTTTTCGCTGCGCTACCGAGTCCAATTCTTTCACGTCATGCAGATCGGTTTCTAATCTATCGAGAAGACGCAAGCGCAGTCGCGCTGATCGACTCCAGGCATAGGCAGCGCCTACGCTGAGGACAGCAAGACCGATGAGAAAGACTGCTTTCATACCCATAGGCTACCTGTGTTCTGCGTTCTAAGCCCCTTCTATGAAATCAGAACCATCTTTTTCCAGCCCTTTTTAACATTAGAGCAGGTCAGAAGGTTATTCGTTTCGGTTTCTGATACGTATTTTTATTGGAGTTGACCCTAATCCGAGGTGTTCACGTAGCTGGTTTTCTAAATACCGTATGTACGTGCGAGGGAGTTTCTTGTTTACGAAGAGCGTGAACGTGGGGGGTTCTGTGGCCCCTTGAGTGGCGTAGAGGACTCTAGCCCCGCCGGGTGCCGGGTGAGCTGATTGTGCTTTACGAATGATGATATTTACTTTTCGAGTAGGTACGCGTTGACTGTAGTTACTGATGGTACCTGTCAATATCGGGTACAAACGATGGATCCCCTTTCCTGATATTGCGGTTGTTTTCATGATGGGAGGATCACCGAGAAAGCCTAATTTCCTCTCAATTTGTAATGTTAGCATTTCTCTTTCATCTGTATCGACGAGTTCCCATTTGTTAAAGACGATAACGATTGGGCAACCTGCTGCATCTATCCGTTCAGCTAAGCGTTGGTCTTGATGAGTTACCCCGATAGTTGAATCAATGACGAGGAGAGCTATATCAGCTTTGTCAATAGCATTGAGCGCTCGAACGAGTGAGTAATATTCTGTGTCCTCTGAAATGCGTGCCTTTCGTCGCATACCAGCGGTATCAACAAATTTTATTGTTCCTATTTCTGTTTCCACGATCGTGTCAATAGCATCTCGTGTTGTTCCGGCTTTGTCGTGAACAACTGCGCGATCTTCGCCTATGAGTTTATTAAATAATGTTGATTTCCCGACATTTGGTCTGCCAACGATAGCAACCGCAACCACGTCCTCACTTTCAACCTCATCCTCAGATGCTGAGTTATTCTCTATTTCTGGGAACGTGGCTATGACTAAGTCAAGAAGGTCAGCTGTTCCACGCCCATGTAGTGCTGAGACTGGATTGGGTTCACCTAACCCCATGGAGAGATACTCCCACATTCCAACTTCATGATTTTGGGCGTCTACTTTATTTGCTGCGAGAAATGTGGGCTTTTCTCTGTTGCGAAGCATGTCGGCGATTAACGCATCTTCTATTGTTGGACTAACCCGAGCATCAACTACCAGTATTGTTACATCAGCCTGGTTGATTGCGAGCTCTGACTGTTTGCTGACCTTATCATCTATGCCTTTTTCGGTTTTTGATTTGGGCAACCATCCACCCGTATCGATCAGTGTGAATTCGCATCCAGCCCATGTGACATCAAATTCGTTTCGGTCTCTGGTGACACCTGGACGCTCTTCCACGATGGCTTCTCGCCTACCGATGATGCGGTTCACGAGCGTTGATTTTCCGACATTTGGCCTGCCTACAACGGCAACTGTTGGTTTATCCATGACCAACTCCAAGGGCTTTCTTAAGCGCTATTCCATCGGTAGCTATGATTTCGACTTGGCGTGGAAGGTCACTGGGTTCCATGCCATCTAAGAATTTTCCTTGTGACAGGCAAACATCGGGCAACAGGTATCTATGCCCTTCTGGTTCCTTGTCAAGCGTTTGAGCAATATCTTCCCCTACTAGTAGCCCTGCTACTGCAACGTTGCCACCGAAAAAATTATTCTTAACTGGAATGACCCTGATATCTGACCTGTCCAACGATTTGATGAGCGGGTCAAGTGTTTGCGCCCCATACTCCCCTGTCAAAATTCCTACAGGTCTTTTCTTTTTCGTTCTAAATACAAGCTTAGGCTCAGGATTCCTAATGGATCTGTAACCTTCTGGGGGCGCCCCATCTACCCAAGCGAAAAATCCTGCTGCCGTGTTAGTCGGTTCGTCAACTTCACCAGTGAATTCTCGTTCAAATGTCCTGACAATACCTACACCATCTTCGTACATATCGAAGTTGTCGTATTCACTTGTATCGGGAATCGGTCGTCCAGCTACTAAGTAATATTCATCAGCCGCGTGAACGATATTCCTCCCTATTTGCCGTTTGATGATGTTCTGCCACTTTTCAACGATCTCAAGAACTTGAAGTGCTTCTGCTTGTGTATGTGGACGCATTCGTTTCTCATGTGAATGCTTGCTAACCCCTAAAGGTACGACGCATACCGACTTGAGCGATAAGTACCGCTCGTAAATTGTGCATAGAGTATCTTCAAGAATTAAACCATCATTGATATCTGGGCATACGACAACTTGACCGTGGACTTCAACGCCATGCCTCAAAAGTTCGTCGAGCCATCGCAAGCTTGGGCCACCTCGGCGATTACGGAGCATCTCGTTACGGACTTGGTTGTCGGTTGCGTGAATACTCACATTCAGAGGCGATAAGCCTTCTTCAACAACGCGCTCTAGATCAGCTTCTGTGAAACGTGTAAGCGTGGTGAAATTTCCGTACAAGAACGAGAGCCGATAATCATCGTCTTTGAGGTATAGGCTTTTCCTCATTCCCTTCGGCAACTGATAGATAAAGCAGAATTCGCAGTGATTGTCACATGTGCGTATTTGGTCAAACACCGCTGAATGCACTTCCAACCCGAGCGGTTCTCCTAGCTGTTTCTGCACATAAATATCCATGTCAATGCCACCTCTTCTGATGGATATGTCAAGTTCAGGTTCATCAGTAAGGATTTGATACCGTATAACGTCTCGGAGGGCTTCCCCGTTCATTGAGAGAATTTCGTCATCAACAATTAGGCCAGCATGATCTGCGGGTGAACTATCAAAGACATTTATCACTCGTGCTGAAGCCATATGTAAAGGGTATTAGCCAAAAGATGGGAAACGTGGAATACAAGCCAATGTGACCGAAATATCTCTTCTTTTCTGCAGAATTAGCCCTGCAATAAGCCACAATATGTATATGACTATCTCAAAGGTTTTACTTGCTGCTCCACGAGGATTCTGTGCAGGGGTTGAAATGGCTATTAAGGCGTTGACTTGGATGGTAAGAGCATTTCCGGGACCCGTGTATTGTTACCACGAGATTGTGCACAATAAAATAGTTGTAGAACGATTTGAATCCCTTGGCGTTATCTTCATTGACGATATTGATGAGGCCCCTGTTGGAGCTCCAGTGATGTTGAGTGCACATGGATCTGCACCTGATGTGGTTATGAGAGCTCGACAGGATGGGGGCTTTGTCGTCGATGCGGTATGCCCTTTGGTCACAAAGGTCCACCATGAGGTCAAAGTACGCTCGCGTAAGGGTCATCAGATTATCTACATAGGTCATGAGGGTCATGAAGAAGCTGTAGGCACAATGGCTGTTGCTCCGTCATCTACTCATAGAGTTGAGTCAATAGCTGAGCTCAGTTCACTTCCAGACTTTGAGACTCCTGTTTCACTACTGGCTCAGACAACACTTAGTCACCGAGATTGGTCTTCCATTCTGTCGGCGGCAAAGAGTCAGTTTCCTGAACTATCGGTTCCTGGGCGCAGCGATTTGTGTTTCGCTACGACTAATCGGCAAGGGGCTTTGATGGATATAGCGGAACGGTGCGATAGTTTGATTGTTATTGGGTCGTCCAACTCTTCCAATACTAGGGCACTGGAGCGTCTAGCAAACGAGGCCGGCTGTAATGATGTTCACAGAGTTAATCAAGCATCAGAGATACCGTTGCCGCTGACTGGAGTCGTTGGGGTAACAGCTGGGGCATCTGCACCAGAAGAATTGGTACAGGAAGTGCTTGATGTGCTTGCTCCAGTTAATGGCGTTGAGGAAATACATTACGTTACCGAGGAGGAGTACTTTCCTCCACCGAGGGAACTTCGTACTTTAATTAACGCTGTTGGCTTTTTTGCTGATCTAGGCTTTTCGGACTCGAAAACCAAATGTGAAGCCGAGGATCGGTTGATAGGTGCTTCGGAGGTTCTCCAAACCCTTTGTTAATTTTTCGGGTTTGGGCATCCTGCTTTCTGCTGAGCGGTGTCGAAGAGTTCTTGAAGTATCGTATGGAGTTCCTCAGAGTATTCTCGTAGTTCTGATCGAGTCACTCTTTTTGCGCCTTCTTTCGGTTGCGGGGCAGGTATTGGGTCACCATAGATGATGACTATTTTCCGGGGTTTGGGGATATAGCTTCCTTTGGGCATTGAACGTTCAGATCCGCCGATCCCAACTGGAAGTATCGGTGCGTTGGCTTTAGCGGAAAGCCATACAGCTCCATCTAATATTGGTAAGACCTTTGGACCTGATTTTCTCTCACCCTCAGGGAACACGGCAAGAGCTTTGCCTTCTCTTAAAGCTTTTAATGATGCATCTAGCGCTAATTTGTCGGCTACGGAGTCTCGGTCAAGTGGGATGATCCCGCAACCGAGAAGAAACCAAGCTGCGAGTCTATTAGTCATGAGTGAGCCTTTCCCCAAATAGTGCAACTTACGTTGAAAGAGAGCTCCCATCATGGGAACGTCTAGATTGCTTCTATGGATAGGTGAGACAATAACAGGCCCGCTTTTTGGTAACGCCTTTGCGTTCCGAACGAAAAGACGGAAATAGAGAGAAAAAGCAATTCTTGCAGCGTATTTTACGAAGACATAAGCGATAAATGATAGTTTTGTTGGCCCCTTGTCCATTCTTCGCCTGGCATTTGATAGAGCTTCAGTCATTAAAACTCCGGAGCACCTCTTCAGCTACTTCATCAAGAGTTTTATCTGTTGTATCAACAACTATTGCATTTGAACTCACAGAAAGAGGTGAGTCAGCGCGTGAGCTATCAATTTCATCTCTTCCTTTGATTTCGGCAAGAATTTCTTCTATTGACCTGCCAGATTCAAGGCTCCGTCTCCGAGCTCGCTCCTCTGGCGTTGCGGTGACATACACCTTCAGTTTCGCTCGAGGGAAAACTACGGACCCTATATCCCTTCCTTCAAGAACTCCTCCACCTCTTTGACGTGCCCAGCTTCTTTGAGCCCGCCGAAGAATCGCTCTCACACCAGGATTCGCCGCAACATGGCTAACAACAGCATTAACCTCAGCGCTTCTGATCGTTTCAGTCAGGTCATGACCATTTACGAAAACTTGCTGTTTTTCAAATCTGATCTCTGTTCTCTCAGCTATTTCAGTTACTGCTGGCATGTCCTTCGGATCAACGTTTGCAGATAATGACTCGGCAGCCACGCTACGGTACATAGCACCTGTGTCAAGATATTCCAATCCTAACCTTTCTGCGAGAAGTTTCGCTAATGATGATTTACCGGAGCCTGCAGGACCATCTATGGCTAGAATATCTAATCCTTCATCCCCGTCTAGTCGCAAAGTATCTACATATTCAAAGAAATCCGGGCAAGTTTTGGCAACACAGTTTTGTTCATCAATTATGACTCCCTGTGAGAGCAGGCCCAACACAGTAAATGCCATAGCAATCCGGTGATCATCGTAAGAATGAATGATATTCCCTATTGGCTGACTCGGCTGGATGACAAATCCATCATCTTTGATTTGGGCATCAACTTGCAGTTTCTGGAGTTCGGTGACTATCGCACTTATTCGGTCTGATTCTTTGTGTTTTATGAATCCTATATCTTTCACTTGTACTGGAGTGGATGCGAATGGGGCGATGGCAGCAAGAGTGGGCGCAGTATCAGATAGATCCCTCATAGAGACTTCTATACCTTTCAAACGAGTCGGTCCGGAAACTTCAACGCTTTTAGGCCCAATGTTGGTTTCTGCCCCCATTCTCTTCAGAATGTTCACGAATTCCAGATCGCCCTGAATTGAGTTCGATCCTATACCGTTGATCACTACTCGGCCTTGACTCGCTGCTGCTGCTGCAAAGAAATAGGACGCTGTAGATGCATCTGTCTCTATCTCGTAATTACGACCTTTATACCCTGTGGGATGCACCGTGTAAGAGTTTGGCTTTGAAGAATCAACTTGAGCGCCGAAGGCTTTCATAATCTCAATTGTCATCTGTATATATGGTGTTGAAACTGCGTTTCCGTCAAGAGTAAGCGTAATTTTTTTCGGAAGGCATGGCCCGATTAGTAGAAGTGCAGATAAATACTGACTGGATGTTTCACCGCTAACGTTAATATCGGTGACAATGAGGTTTGTGCCATCAATGGTTAGAGGCAACTGGCCCAAATTTCCGTTGTGGGCTATTTCAATTCCAAGTTTATTTAGGGCCGACAGCAAGTCGTTTTGGGGTCGCGAACGTATTTGGGCATCTCCGTCTACTTCAATGGGTGCCTTAGCTAGAGCAGCTAATGGAAGAATAAATCGTGCGGTGGTTCCGCTCTGGCGCACCCATAGTCGCTCTTGTGGGGTTTCCAATTCCCCCTCTGAGCCGTTGACAACTATCGTTGAGGTTGCGTGATCATGTTTAATGTTAATGCCGAATGCTTTGAGGCAATCAATCATCGCAAGGGTATCTTCAGCGAAAAGAGCTCGGGATAATGTAGATGTACCCTTTGCAAGTGCTGAAATTATTAAGGCCCTATTTGTGATACTTTTGGAACCAGCAAGTTCTAATTCTGCGTTTGGTGGTTGCTTCAAAGCATCAATTTTAAGCATCAGGATTCCATAGCCCTGACTGAGGGCTTATAGCCATTTGCCATTAGCCCCCCTATAAGCCTTTCACTTTTTTCGAGTGCCACAACCATTATGACAACGCCCTTTTGGCCTTCGCTGGAATGAGCAATTTCGATATCATAGATATTGACATCTATATCAGTAGCAAGCCTTGTTAAGCTCGCAAGTTCACCGGGTTGGTCAAGCACAGGAACTCGGACAATTGCAAGGTCAATATCCTCTGGCACGCCAGTTGGTAGGTTAATTCTTGCTGTTCTGGCCTGTTCAAGTTGTTGAAGCAGAGAGGATTTATTCTGCTCTGATATGAGCGACTTAGTTTCAGCGAGCGATTCGATCACTTCATCTATCACTGAAAGGATTGCATCAGAGTTGTCGATGCATATATCGGGCCAGATTTTTGTGTTTCCTCCAGCTATACGAGTCATGTCACGAAATCCGCCCGCAGCAAGGCGAAGAAGTGATCTATGCTCTTGCGAGTGACTGTCTGCTATTCGCATGAGTGAACCTGCTGCCAAGTGCGGTACGTGGGATACGACTGCGACGAGTTTGTCATGCGAATCTGGATCAATAACTACAACGTCAGCTCCGAGAGCAATGACTGTAGATTGCACAATTTCAAAGCACAAGTCGTCGCTCCCCTCCGGTGGCGTGAGAACCCATGCCGCACCCCGAAAGAGATCCGAACGAGCCCCTTTGATGCCTTCCTGTTCGCTACCGGCCATGGGGTGACCTGGGATGAATCGCTTATCGTCAACTTGATGCACTATTGACCCTTTAACACTCCCCACATCAGTAACGGCTTTTGCCCCCTCCTGCAAGGCTTGATGAATGGATTCAGCTATATCCGCCACTGGAGTAGCTACGAAAACAACTTCACAATCTTTCATAGAGCCTTCACCCGTTATAGCTCCCATCGTTTTCGCATCATTTACCCGAGTCGGGTTGATATCTCTACCTATTACGTCCCACCCCTCTTCACAAAGCGCTAATCCAATAGACCCACCTATGAGACCCAGTCCGATAATTCCTGCTTTCTTTTGCATATTTCCTCTTAGAATCTGGCGATTTAGAAAATTGCCTATTACGAAATGCTACTTGTTCTTAACTATAAGACACGTTTAATTTCCACTTCCAGTAAATTTTTTGAGCATTTTCATCACTCAGTTAATTGGTCGACTTCGAAATGCAATAGATCAAGAGGGGTTAATTGCCTCCATTGCCCTGCTTGGAGTGTATGGTCAACCAAGTTGCCTATTCGGGTTCGTATTAATCTTTTGACCGGATGACCTATTTCTTGGAACATTCTTCGAACTTGCCTGTTTCTACCTTCGTGGATAACGATCTTTACCAGTCCATCCTGGATTTGTGAAACCCTAGCAGGTGATGTGAGCCCATCCTCAAGTTCAATACCTTCGCGTAAACGGCGCAGCTTTCCTCTGGATACTCGTTCATTAAGTTCCACTAAATATTCTTTCTCTACTCCTTGAGAGGGGTGTGTTAGTCGGTAGGTAAGGTCCCCATCGTTAGTGATAAGAATTAACCCTTCAGTATCTTTATCAAGCCTTCCGACTGGGTAAACACGAGGTTCTGCTGGGAGTAGGTCAATGACGGTTTTTCGCCCTTGCGGGTCTTTTGCTGTTGAGATGACACCTTTAGGCTTGTGGAGTAGGTAGTAGACTAGTTCAGCGCTAACACGCAATGGAACACCGTCAAAAGACATTTCATCCTTATCTCTGTTCACTCGTTGACCTATGTGCGCGATTTCTCCATTTACTGTAATGCGTTCGTCAAGAATATAACCTTCAACTACTCTCCTACTTGCAAGACCAATGCTAGCGAGAATTTTCTGAAGCTTTTCTTCTGCGGGTTTTTCAGTTGACACCGAATCTATTCCGATGGAGCTTCGTCGTTGCCTGAATTTACCTGATCGTTAATTTCTTGGGACTCAAATGCTTCGTTGTAATGATCGGGTCGTAGACCGTCCTCGAGAGCTTCTACAATATCAGCGCCTGGAACAAAGTTAGCCAAGGGTGGCAAGTCAGAAATATCGTTAATCCCTAATCGCTCAAGAAATATTGACGTGGTCCCAAATAAAACAGCGTTTCCTGGTCCAGGATCTTTACCTACTTCGCCTATGTATCCTCGTTGTTGTAGCGTGCGGATAACCGCATCAACATTCACACCACGTATGGCTGAAATTTGCATTCGTGAAATTGGTTGCTTGTACGCCACTATCGCAAGTGTTTCTAATGCAGCAGCTGAAAGTCTTGATGTTTGACCATCCAAAACAAAGCGCTCTACGAACGGCGCCATTGCAGGGTCAGTTTGGTACCGGTATCCACCGGCCACATTCAACAACACGAATCCACGATTATCGTTCTTGTATTCCTCCATAAGATCGGAGCAGATCTTTTCTATATCAACTTTCGGAATTTCTAGAAGCTGTGCCAACAGACTGGCCTCTACAGGCACGTCAGAGACAAGCAAGATCGCTTCAATAGCTTTACGGCATTCTTCTAATTGCATTTAGCCCTCGTATGTATTGATATTGGCGAAATCTGTTTCTTCGTCAAATCCAACCCAGCTAATCGTGAGATCGCCAAAGGTTTTGATTTGGGTCAAGTCCACAACTCCTTGTTTATAAAGCTCCAGAACAGCCAGAAAATAAATAACGACTTCAACACGATTGACAGTTGATTTTGTGAGATGCTTGAGGGTTGTCTTTCCCAGAACAGGGAGCTCCTCAATGAGGGATTCAACAGTCTCAGCTACTGTGAGCTTCACTGGTGTTACATGGAAGAGATCAAGTTGTGGTTTTGGCGCGGTTGCACGGAGGTAAGCCTGATTAATCGCATGTGGGGTTACCCCCTCAAGCAGGTCAGGCATTAAGCCAAGAAACTGTTCTTCCATTCCAACGAGACGTGGATATGACAATGAAGCATCGTTAGTTAATGCTTTCAATGCTTGCGAAGCGTCCTTAAAAGTTTTGCATTCGAGCAACCTCGCAAGAAGCAAATCACGCTCCTCCCAAAGAGCGAGCTCTTCTTCTAGATCCAAATCAGATGTGTCAGGGAGAAGTCTTCGGCTTTTGAGCTCTATAAGCGTGGCAGCAATTAATAGAAACTCTGTCGCTACAGCTAAATTCACTCCTTCCATTCGCTGAATTTCTGCGAGATATGCTTCAATGATATCCCCGAGTGAAATTTCGTATAGGTCAACTTCGTCTTGCAAGATTAAATGAAGCAGCAGATCAAAAGGTCCTGCAAAAACTGGTGTATCCACTTCATAACTCACGGGGCTAACTCTAGACCTTAATAGCGAAGAAAAATGAGATATCTGAGCATAATTTTCATTTTTCAAGTCAGTGAGGATTAGGGCTTCTACCTGATACTCCAATAACTTGGATATATGAGCATCTCAGTGTGCTGGTTCCGAAAAGATCTAAGGTTACGTGACAATCCTGCTTGGAATAGCGCTTGTGCTGAAGGGGGCGTGATTCCAGTATTTGTTCTTGAACAATCACTGTTAGCGGCATCTTCGCAACGCAAGAAGGATCTGTTCTTCTCTAATTTAATAGCACTTCAAAAGGAATTAGAATCCTTAGGTGGCTATCTGCATATCGTGGAAGGGCCTGCGAAAGAGGTGCTTTCGGGTCTTCTAGCAAAATGGGGTGCTACAAGCCTTCATTTCAACAATGACCAGTCGCCTGGAGCGAAAACTCGCGACGATAGGATTTGTAAGCCACTAACAATTAAGGTCACAAGACATTGGGGGAATCTAATTCACTCTCCTGGAGCGATCGTTTCAGGGTCGGGTGCAGTTCATAAAGTATTTACTCCCTTTTTTAAAAAATGGATAACCGCTGATACCCCTGATGTTCAAACCTCACAGACTCCGCGCTTCTGTCCACAACCCAAAAATTCCATTAGCCTTCCTGCTATTGGGGAAACCTCCAGTTTCCCAGCAGGGAGTGCTGGCGCCCACAAACGCCTTGAAAGTTTTCTTAACCGCATTGAGGGCTACGAAGAAGCTAGAGATTTTCCAAGTGTTAAGGGGACATCTCTCCTATCCTCCGATCTTCATTTTGGGACGATAGGGCCACGAGAAATTCTTGATTTCGCTGCTCAAGAAACAGTTGACTCTTCGGCGTTTATCCGCCAGCTTGCTTGGCGTGACTGGTACGCACACTTGATGAATGCTAAGCCAGAGATCGTTAACTCTCCCGCAAACCCCATATACAACAAAATCAAATGGAAAAATGACACGGAAGAATTTGATCTTTGGGTTCAAGGAAAAACAGGCTACCCAATTGTTGATGCGGGAATGCGCGAATTGCGAGAAACGGGCTTTATGCATAACCGTGTTCGTATGATCACTGGTTCATTTCTAGTTAAGCATCTACTCATCGATTGGAGATGGGGAGAAAAATATTTTCGACACGCGCTCCTAGACGGTGATACTTCTCAAAACGTTGGTAACTGGCAGTGGGTTGCAGGAACCGGCTTTGATGCTGCCCCCTACTTTCGAATTTTTAATCCAATTCGTCAATCTGAGAAATTCGATAAAGATGGTAACTATATTCGTCAATGGGTGCCCGAGCTTTCATCATTATCATCAAAACGTATTCACTCTCCGTGGGAGATAAACGAAAAGAAACCTGAGCTAGTCAGCGTTCGCCTTGGTGAGGATTATCCACTCCCAATTGTTGAACATTCTTTCGCACGTGAGCGTTGCTTGGAAACGTATAAACAGGCGCGATCAGAAGCTACTCAATAGTCAATCCCTATACATACTAAACAATGGCCTTCTTTATGAGAAGCCTCTGCCTCTTTACTATCTTGATGACTTTGGTATTGCGGCTTAGCTGACCTAGCGAGTCTGTTATCCGTGGCATCCCCGCTGTTATTTACGAGAAAAACAGAATCCTTCCATTCATCATTATCTGCCCACTGAAATTCCAAGTCCACAAGCACTTCATCATTTGAACTGTCAATTAACGCAAGAGCTGACTTCAGGATTCTTTTAGTTAAGTCAGCATTATTCGCCTTCCCTGTGGTGAACCCTTGAGGGAAGTCAAGAAAGGCCACTCGGGGCATTCGCACAGCTTCGGTAATATCTTTTGCTGTAGAAATACCGACGGTTGCAATCCCGGCTTCCTCGAGCTGATGAGAGACCAAACCCACGGTTTGATGGCATACCGGTCAGACGGGAACTAAAAGAACAACATCTAATTCCTCGTCAATGCATCGTTGAACAAGTTGAGGCGCCAAATCTTCAATCACCGCTCTTTGGGAATAGATTCCCCCCATACAAGCTAAGAAATTATCTGCTAGGGATCCAACAAATCCCTCTTGGTTAAGAGCTCGAAGTCCTTCAATAGGGAACACGACATTTATGTCCTCTCTAGCCCCCGAAAGGTCATATGCGAAGTGCGTTGCCCGCAAACTTGAGGCTTTAGTGTCAGAAGGAATAGCTCTATACGACGTATCATCCTTATAGTGGAATGCGACTTGACCAGTTTTATAAACACCTCCAGTTGCGATCATCCCAACTTTGCACTGTGAAAGTGGCTTCTTAAGCTGAGAAAAAGGAGGTTTAGTTTCCCTATGATGCCACTGATACTTCTCATAACCTAACGCATCATATGTTGCAGTTATGCGCTCAATATACATAACTGGTGGTTGTCGGCATTCTGACATAAACAGATGTTACCCTCTTCCCGTTGGAATTTTGATTACGAGTGACCCATTTTATGCCTTATGTGACCTAACCTTGAACGAATGGCTAGAGTTTTCAGCGGCATTCAACCCTCTGGGGAATTGCATCTCGGTAATCTCCTTGGAGCCCTCGTAAATTGGGTTGATCATCAGGATTCCCATGATGCGGTTTATTGCATAGTTGATTTGCATGCATTAACACTCCCCAAAAAACCTGAAGAGCTACGCAAAAATTCCTTAGAGCTTGCTCAATTGTTAATCGCTGTCGGTATAGACCCCGACCAAAGCATCCTATTTATGCAAAGCCACGTCCCTGAGCACTCCCAACTCTCTTGGTTAATGGAATGCACAGTTAGCTTTGGAGAGCTTAACAGGATGACAGCGTTCAAAGATAAATCTGGGCGCAATGAGTTTATCTCGGGTGGGTTATTTACATATCCTGCACTGCAAGCTGCTGATATTTTGTTATACGACACTGACTTGGTTCCTGTCGGTGATGACCAAAGACAACACATTGAGATAACTAGGGATATTGCCGAGCGTTTTAACAGTCGTTTCGGAGATACTTTCGTTGTCCCCGAGCATGTTATCCCTCCTGCGGGAGCTCGAATTATGGACCTTCAGCATCCTGAGAGAAAAATGTCTAAATCCGAAGTTTCACCGGGAGGAACAATAAACGTCCTCGAAACTCAAGAATCTATAGTAAAGAAAATTAAGCGCGCCGTCACTGACAGTGACGGAGATGTTCGCTTTGACGTAGAAGAAAAGCCTGGCGTTTCTAATCTTCTTTCAATTCTAGCTGCTGCGACATCATCAACGCCCGAAAAAGTTGCTTCCTCATACAGTCGGTACGGAGATCTGAAGAACGATACAGCCGACGCTATAATTGAGCTACTTAGACCCATTCAAGAAAAATTCAGAGAACTCGAATCAGACCCAACGGAAACAAATCGTTTGCTGGCTTTGGGTTCTTCCAAAGCTCGCGAAATCTCTTCTGCAACTCTTGAGCGTGCAATGACAAATATAGGATTGCTGGAAACCTAGCGACCGTTTACTTTAGTTTTGTACTGCATATAAGGCGACGGCCAAACTGGTAGCTACGTTTAACGAGTCAACATTATTATGCATTGGGATCTGGGCAGTACAGCCTGCTGCAGATAATGAATTCGTAGATAACCCAAACCCCTCGGAACCGATCACAAATGCGATTGGCTGACTACTATCATCAATTACTTTAGCCAATTTGGGTGAACTAGGGTCTGGCGTTAGACCTATTGTTAGAAAGCCCCTTTCATTTAGTGCACTGATTGCTTCGGGTACTGAGGGCACTTGGGTGTGGGGAACAGAAAAGACTTGCCCCATGGAAACTCTCACCGCCCGTCTATAAAGAGGATCGCATGATTGAGGGTCAAACAGTACTGCGTTAACCCCGAATGCTGCCGCATTTCTCATGACCATTCCCATATTTGTAGGGTTTTGAACGCTTTCAGTCAAAACGGTTAACCTGGCCCCCTTAACAATTTCTTCAAATTTGTTTTGCGGAGGACGGAGGAACGTCGCTATTGGATCCTTGAGATTCGGTCGTCCAGTTATAGCTTCTAAAACACTTGGGGAGCATCGGAAGAAGTTACAGTCCTTGGGAATGGTAGCAAGCTGCGAGTGATCAAATTTCTCATTGACTATGAGGGTCAACAATTTGTGCTTGACAGCTAGCGCCCTGTTAATAACGATTATTCCCTCCCCAATAAAATATGGGGCCATATCTCCTCCAGCCTTTTCACGAAGTTGTCGCAATTTATGGTTACTTAAGCCAATGAAGTCAGCTACCCTTTCGTCATCAGGTCTGTTAATAAAGAATTCATTCATGCGCTGTCCGCTTTTGATAGAACAGCAAAAAGCGAAGGCTCTAAGGTTGATTCATGTAGCCCTTTATGGTGGTCGCGAGCCCACGTGATGGCTATTAGATTACTCCCTGCTCCAGTTAGAAGATCTGCACCTATTTCGGGATGCCGAACATAGGTAGCTATTCTTCGAGTTATCGGATTTGAGTTATTTCTGCTCCACGCATCAACTCGGTGTAGGCCGAAAATAGCTGCAACACATGTAGCGAACACTCTCCCGAAGACTCCGAGACCTGATTGGACCTTACCTACATCATGTAAGCCACAAGCGATCACGAGATCAGGGTCAGGGTCTGCTAATAGGGCATGCAGTTTCTTTACGTTACGAAAACTGTGCCTCTTGTCGAATTTCTGCTGAGCATTGAATAGGTGTAATTCATCTGAATTGAGCAGAGTTAGAAATTGAAGTGTTTCTGCTGTTTGTCTATGAGGAAAAAAAGAGAATACAAAACGTGCTACTAAGTGTTTCAGAGAACCAAAGTGTTTCCGTATCATAACAAGGCTCGTGGATGTGCAGCTCTATAGGACTCGATCAACTTGTCGCGGGAAACTTTTGTGTAAATCTGCGTGGTAGTTATGCTGGCATGGCCAAGAAGTTCTTGGACTGTCCTGATGTCTGCTCCATGTTCAAGCATATGTGTAGCGCAACAATGACGGAGTGTATGTGGTGACAGGTTAGAACCTAACCCGACTTTTGCCCCGTATTTCTTTACAACACCCCAACCACCCTGCCTAGTAAGGCGACCTCCGCGCCTGTTGAGAAAAATAGCTTCGCTATCATTTCGTGATTTCCATATTTCTGGCTCGAAACATCCTCTTCCGGCAGGTTCTAACCATTCTTTTAATGCTCGCATTGCAAATGTACCCACGGGAACAATACGCTCTTTGTTTCCTTTACCCAGAACTTTGAGTAGGTGGTCTATTGGGTCGATATCACCGAGTGAAAGGCTGACAAGCTCCGTAATCCGTGCACCTGTTCCGTAGAGAACTTCTAGTATCGCTCGATCTCTTCTGGCGACAGGGTCGTCTCCTTCAATTGCAGCTAAGAGTTCGTTTACTTCTTCTTCGCTGATCGCTTTCGGCAAACCCTTTGGAACACGCGGGAGTTCAATACTTTTTGTGGGATTAATTGTTCGGAGACCTTCAATATCCATAAACATGAACAACGATCGGACTGAAACCATTGTTCGGGTAATGGTTGAGTCGGAGTAATCCATGCTCTGCAGGTCTCGAAGGAAGGCGATGACGTCATTTTCTACTAACGATTGTATTGATAATCCATTTCCGGTTACCCATTCCAAGAACTTCTCTAGATCTCGCTTGTACGCTGCGATTGTTGAATCAGCTCTACCTTTCTCGACTCGTAGCCACAACAAGAAGTCAAGTATCGCTGAATCCTCAATGCCAGAATTATCTTGCATTGAGATATTGCAAGGCTAATGATATGCCAATAATCGTTTTTCCATCAATAATTTTTCCAGATGTAACTAAAGTTGATGCTTGAGAAATAGGTACGGCCTCAATTGTCATGTACTCCTCTTCAAGTCCCTGCCTGTCGTCAGTAACGTCCTCACAATCTAATGCCAAATAGCAATAAGAGTATTCATCACAGAATCCGGGACTGTTATAGAACTGTGCTAGTTCGACTAAGTTATTAGTTGATAGTCCTACTTCTTCTTGTAATTCACGTCGGGCGGTCACATCAGGTGGCTCACCATCAATATCTCTTTTCCCAGCAGGAATTTCAAGAAGGTAGTTACCAATTGCTGGTCGAAATTGCCTTATCATCACAATATCCGATGCGATAATTGGTACTACACATACAGCTCCTGGGTGGCGTGTAATCTCTCGTGTTATTTGCTCTCCGTTGGGTGCCCTAAAGTCAGACTCGTAGACCGATGTGATTTTGCCTTGAAACCTAAGCTTGTTATTGAGTGATTTAAATTCAGGCATCACTTTTTAATGGATAGATTGTGCTTCATCTATGTTTAATAATTTCGGATTTCTGCCTGCGGCTCTGATCGCTGCGGCAGAGATAAAGGCTTCAAACAGTGGTGCTGGTCGGTCAGGTCTGCTTTTGAACTCAGGATGGGCTTGTGTGCCAACCCAGAATGGATGCGTTGGCAATTCTATGAATTCGACAAGACGTCCGTCAGGGCTCTCTCCGGAACATACGAAATCGCTGTCATCAAACTTTTGACGGAATTTCGGATTAAATTCATATCGGTGGCGGTGGCGCTCAGAGACAACTGTTTTACCATATGCCTTCGCAACTTGTGACCCTTCAACGAGTTCAGCTACGTATGCTCCCAAGCGCATAGTCCCGCCCATGTCAGTCACTTCACGTTGGGATTCCATAAGGTCAATAACTGGATTCAAAGTCGTTGGATTAAATTCGGTGGAATGTGCGTCAGCTAAACCGAGAACATTACGAGCATATTCGATTGTCATAACTTGCATACCCAGACATAACCCCAGACATGGAATTTCATTCATTCGTGCATAACTTACTGCAGCTATTTTCCCTTCAATTCCCCGCTCGCCGAATCCTCCAGGCACGACTATTCCATCAAGGTCCTTGAGTCGACCCGCAGCTAATAGGCCCTCTACGTCTTCTGCTTGTATCCAATCAATGTCCACATTTGTTCCCGCATGAATACCTGCATGGTTTAATGATTCAACAACAGAAAGGTAGGCGTCAATGAGAGTTACATACTTGCCTATCAAGCCGACTCGGACGGTACCTGTAGTCGATCGTACTTTTGTGACTAAAGTGCGCCATTTCTCTAAATCCGGCTTAGGGGAATTGATCTGCAGAATGTCGCATAGAAAGTCATCAAGTCCTTCTTCATGGATAACTAGAGGAATTTCGTACAGTGAGTCTGCATCTGCTGCGTTAACGACGCCTTTAAATGGCACATCGCATAGATTAGAAATCTTCCTCTTTAAATCATCGTTTATGGGTTCTTCGCTTCTGCAAACAATAGCATCGGGTTGGATACCACGACTTCGCAATTCGGTTACTGAGTGTTGAGTGGGCTTCGTCTTCTGCTCTCCTGACGGCCCTATAAAAGGAACTAGAGTTACGTGCACATAACAGACATTCTCACGTCCGATATCAAGACGAAACTGTCGTATCGCTTCTAGGAACGGGAGAATTTCAATATCACCTACAGTTCCTCCGATTTCAGTAATAACAACGTCAACGTCTTCTTGTGATAGAGAAGAGATGCGCTGCTTAATCTCATCAGTTATATGGGGTATAACTTGCACAGTTTTTCCTAAGTAATCTCCGCGCCGTTCAGCAGCAATAACGGATGAGTAGATGGATCCTGTCGTAGCATTTGACCCTCGAGATAAGTTCTCGTCTATGAACCTTTCATAGTGGCCTAAGTCAAGGTCAGTCTCTCCACCGTCATCAGTGACAAAGACTTCCCCATGTTCATAGGGATTCATTGTGCCAGGGTCGACGTTTAAATAGGGGTCGAGTTTTTGCATAGTAACTCGCAAGCCCCTTGATTTGAGTAATCTACCGAGCGCTGAGGCAGTGATTCCCTTGCCGAGAGAACTTGCTACGCCACCTGTCACAAATATATGTTTGCTCACGGGACTCCATCTTAACGGCGTCTTTTCATCTCGCGTTGGATAATCACATTAAGTATTGAATCCATGTGCATTTTGTAGAAGTTCAGTAGCGTGCTTCTGAGCATTTTCACTATCAGGGGAACCCGATAGCATGCGAGATATTTCTATAACTCGTTGACTATTATCAAGTGTTTGAACCGCGATGTTTGGAAGTTCACCACTTTCGCTCTTTGTCACTTTAATTTGGGTATCAGCAAACGATGCCACTTGCGCTAGGTGTGTTACAACCAAGACTTGCCTATCTGCCGAAAGTTCTTTCAGGCATTTCCCAACTTCAATTGCCGTTTGCCCACCTATTCCTGCGTCGACTTCATCAAAGATAAGGGTCTCAGGCTCGGTTGATAAGACAAGTCTTGCAGCTAGTGTTGTTCTTGCTAATTCTCCGCCTGAAGCTACTCCACTCAACGGTCGTAATTCTTGCCCTCGGTTTAAAGACACGTTTATTTCCACTTGCTCTCCGGCGGCTCCACTAATGCGGAATTCAACTTTTCCCTCTGGTATGGATAGTTCACGAAGGTACCCTTCTATTTCACTTGCTATTCCTGGAGCTGCTTTCTTTCGGAGATCGGCAATTATGTTTTCTTCTACTGCTAAGTCTTTCTCTATTTTTTGAAGCTTTTCTTGTATTTCTTGTGATGCCTGACCTGCATTCTCAAGACTTAGTATCTGTTCCGCAAGTCTTTGTTGTTTATCTAAAACGGTTTGGAGCGTCTTCCCATATTTCCGACGGATATCTTGCAGTAGCGCTATCCGCTGTTGAACTTCTTCGAGTCGTTGAGGGTCGACATCAATTGATTCAGCGAAATTTCTAGCATTGCTTGAGATTTCAGTTATCACTTGGATTAATTCAGTTAACTCGTGTTCAAAATTTTCAAGAGGCTGGTTTCCTTTTACTTCCTGCAATAGTTTCCCTATCTCTTCAATTAGGAGACTATCTGCTTTTAATGTTTCGGAAATTTTCATGACGAGATACTGGTTATCCGTGGCGCTTGCGAGAAGATTTTCGGATTCTTTTAGCTTTTCTTCTTCATATGGACTCTCAATTTGAACCTGGGATATTTCGTTCTCTTGAAATCGTAGGAAATCTAATTCTTGTTGGAAATTTTCATGCCCTAATGTTTCTTGCAAAGCATTTATAAGATCTGCTTTTGTCTTTCTAAGCGCTTTAAGATTTGTTAGATCTATCTTGGCGTACCGATCAAGTGCTTTACGCTGCTCAGTGGTCTTTTCTAATGAAGTGTGTCCGTGCTGACCGTGTATCTCAATCAAATTCTCTGTGATTTCCTGAAGAGAAGAAACAGTTGAAATTGAACCGTTGATGTATGCTCTTGAGCGGCCGTCTCGGGGCACGGCACGCGAGATCACTATTTCTTCATCACCGATGACATAGCGTGCATCCACACGGGCTTCATCACCGAAAGGACCGATCACCGCCGAGTCAGCTCGCTGCCCAGTGAGTAGTTGCAACGCCGTAACGATAAGTGTTTTACCTGCCCCTGTTTCTCCAGTTAAAGCGATCATTCCGGGAGAAAAGACTATCGATGCGTCTTCTATAACTCCGAGATTACTGACATGCATCTCGAGTAATCGCGCATCTTTGGACGGAGTTGGTTTAGTCACTTCCAGCATTTGTACTTCTGTGCCTCTCCTTATCGGTCTGACAGACCAAATTTCCCCTTAAGCGCTTGATGAAAGTTACTTCCGCCAAACGATACTAATAGAGCAGGTTTTTCTGCTGATGAACAGATAATTGAATCACCAAGTTCAAGATTCCCTGAAACGTTTCCATCAACAGCAAATGAGGCTCCACAATCTGGTAGTACTGTTATTTTTAATTCATCATCTGGTGAGAGAACAAGTGCCCTATCAAAAAGTGAGTGAGGAGCCACCGGTGTAAGAAGGATAGCTTGATGCATTGGGTCAATTATTGGTCCACGTGCAGACATTGAATACGCCGTTGAGCCGGTTGGCGTGGCGACGATCAAAGCATCGGTTGCATAAGAAGTGAAGAAATCCCCGTTGATCTCAAGAGATAATCGAACAGTTCTTCCTGGGTCAACTTTTTCTACGACTACTTCATTCAACGCGTAGAGGGAGTTATCTTTAATAGACGATTTTACTTTAAGCCTCATTCGTTTTTCAAGATTGAAATCCCCCTCCAAAAACTGATTTATTCGATGACGCGAAAGGTCAGGCTCTACTCCGGAGAGGTATCCAATCCGACCAAAGTTGATCCCAAGAACAGGAATCTCATGGTCACTAACCGCTGTTACGGTTCTCAGAACTGAGCCATCACCTCCTAGAGCAATAGCTAATTGAAAATCAGCCGTAATATCGGTTTCTTTGATAGAAAGTTCTGGTCGACCGATTGCAACTGCTGATTCGGGTGCGAAATGACAACTATTTCCCGCCTCTTCAAGCCACGCTAATAACTCAATCGCATGTTCTATAGCCTCAGGTCTCCGTGTATTGATGTACCCGATAAAGCGGTTCATATGTTTATCGTAGGCTTAATCGTTCACTTAGACACCAATGAAACGCCATATTTACAGTAATTCGGACAAATGGATATCTTGTGCTGGAAATTGCTTTGAAATTGATAGAAGGAACTCTTTATTACCAGCCCTACCCCGTACTGGAGATACAACAACACCTTGAGCGTTACCTCCATGTTCCGCTGCTGACATCAACACTTTATTTATCGTCCGAATCCAAATATTTCGGTCAACGATCACACCATTAGATTGACTGGCTTCCAGTTTTGTTGCTTCAAATTGAGGTTTTATAAGCATAATTATAGAAGCATCAGATTTAGCTAAGCTCAAAATATTTTTCATTACTGTTTTTAGAGAAATGAAACTTAGATCAACTACAACGATGTCAAATGTTTGTGAAAGCGACTCTCCAGAGATATTTTTAATATTTGTTCGCTCAAGGACAGTAACCCTGCTATCGGAAGTAATCTTTTCATGGAGGAGCCCATATCCGACATCAACACAGGTGACTCTCCCCGCTCCTCTTTGTAATAAACAGTCCGTAAAACCGCCAGTTGATGAGCCGATGTCAATACAGTTCGCGCCGTCCACAGCAAGAGCAAAAGACTGTACCGCATGTAACAGTTTCTCTCCGCCTCGACTCACAAACTGCTTGGGTAAGGGGTCAATTATAATACTGTCTGATCTTTTAACTAGTTGATTAGCGTTAAGGGCAAAACTTCCATTTACTTTAACCCTGTGCTCAGATAGAAGGTTATCTATCTCCCCCGGCTCGGTTACTAGTTTCCTACGAAGGAGCTCGTCGTTTAGATTTGTTCGTGCGATAGGTAAAGAATACCTTAATTAACTACCCAAGTAGGTTGAGACCGGAGAAGTTCATGCAGGTCACCTTCTCCGTTCTGTTCCTTTGCAACCTCAATCTGCTGATTAACGTTCTTGGAGTATTCAGGTCGCTTGACTTCGCGAAAGACCCCCATAGGGGTGGGTTCGTAAGGTCCACTGGATAACCGAGAGAGAGCAAATGCAATGCTTGGATTTTCTGAACCTTCATCATGGACGATAAGAGCGTTTTCGCCAACGTCGGCGACTTTAACAACTTGCGCATTGCCTGAATGATCCGAAATAACACCAAATTCTTTATCAGCACCAAAACGAATTGGTTCTCCATGAGTAAGCTGGATGAGCATTGAATCGCGTTTGTCTTTTTTTGTAATCGCTCCGAATGCTCCATCATTAAAGACGTTGCAATTTTGATATATTTCCACCAATGAGGAGCCCCTGTGTGCATGCGCCCGCTTGAAGGTTTCTTGCATATGCTTGCGGTCCATGTCATGTGTTCTAGCCACAAATGTGGCTTCGGCGCCCAGAGCTATACTTACGGCATTGAACGGTTGATCTATTGACCCCATTGGGGTCGATTTCGTTACTTTACCAACTTCGCTAGTTGGCGAATATTGACCTTTTGTTAAACCATAAATTTGATTATTAAAGAGAAGGATTGTGAAATCAATATTCCTTCTCATCGCGTGTATGAGATGGTTACCCCCGATAGACAACATATCTCCATCCCCACCGATGACCCATACATCAAGTTCTGGTCGAGAGATAGCAAGTCCCGTAGCAACCGCAGGTGCGCGTCCATGGATTGAATGCATTCCGTACGTATTCATGTAGTAAGGGAACCTTGCAGCGCAACCTATTCCCGAGATAAAGACAGTGTCTTCAGGACGTCCATCTAACTCAGGTAACATAAGCTGCATCGCTGTCAGTACAGAGTAGTCACCACAACCTGGGCACCAACGAGGCTCTTGGTCACTTGTCCAGTCGGCTTTTGTAGTTGCTGGGGCTGAAGCAGAAGCAGTATCAGTCATATTGTCTCTTATTTCTTTCCGAGAGCTACAAGAATTGTTTCGTGCAACTCAGATGTTGTAAAGGGTTGTCCTTGAACTTTGTTCAGAGATTGAACATCAACAAGATATTCGGCGCGTAAGAGTTTAGATAATTGCCCCATGTTCATCTCGGGGCAAATTACTGTCTTATAACGTGACAGGACTTCCCCAAGGTCCCTTGGGAATGGATTGATATGAATGAGGTGAGCGTGCGCTACTTTGTGGCCTTCACTTCGGGCTTGCTTCACGGCACTTGCTATTGAGCCCCATGTAGATCCCCAACCAATCATCAAAACATCAGCGTCAAGGTCGCCCTCTACCCAAGTGAGAGGCATATCGTTAGCTATATTATCAACCTTTGTCTGCCGAATATCAGTCATCTTTTGGTGGTTGGATGGGTCATAGGAGATATTTCCAGTCCCATCTTCTTTTTCAATGCCACCAATTCTGTGCATAAGCTCGGGCGTTCCTGGGATAGCCCACGCACGAGCCAGAGTCTCTGGATCACGCTTGTATGGCCAGAAGTGGGAGTTGCCATCTTCATCTACATGGTTAGGTTCCGTAGTAAAAGTTGTTGAAATGTCCGGCAAAGAATCCACATCTGGCAATTTCCATGGTTCGGAACCATTCGCCAAATAACCATCGGAAAGAAGCATGACCGGAGTGCGGTACTTCAATGCGATACGACAAGCTTCAATAGCGACATGAAAGCAATGACCTGGACTGTAAGGTGCAATCACCGGTATCGGGGATTCTCCGTGACGCCCGTACATAGCCATCAGAAGGTCTGACGCTTCAGTTTTCGTCGGCAAACCAGTGGACGGACCCCCACGTTGGATGTCAATAATTACTAGCGGTAATTCTAGATTAAAAGCTAAACCGATGGCTTCTCCTTTTAAGGCAACGCCTGGTCCGCTAGTCGTAGTTAAAGCAAGATCACCTGCGAATGAAGCTCCGATTGAAGAAGCCACAGCCGCTATTTCATCTTCAGCTTGGAATGTCTGGACCCCGAAGTTTTTATGTTTCGCTAATTCATGGAGAATATCCGATGCTGGAGTTATTGGGTATGAACCAAGAAAAACCGGACGTTCGGATAGCTTACCAGCAGCGACAAGACCCCAAGATAAAGCTGTGTTGCCGTTTATATTGGTGTATTCACCTGGTTCTAGCTGAGCTGGCTTTACTTCATATGCATAGTCAAATGCCTCTGTGGTTTCCCCATAGGCATGTCCCGCCTTGAAGGCTGCGTTGTTGGCAGCGACAACTTGAGGAGATTTTCCGAATTTCTTTTCAATCCAGTCAAGTGTTGGTTCGAGTGGTCGTTGGTAAAGCCACGAGACTAGTCCGAGGGCAAAGAAATTCTTTGATCTCTCAGCATCACGTGGCTTAATTCCCTCAATTTCTTTACAAACTTCTTTAGTTAATGAAGTCATAGGAACCTGAAATAAGGTGTATTCCGATAGTTCACCTGTTTCAAGTGGATTCTCTTCATATCCGGCTTTTTTGAGGTTTCTTTCCTCGAAAGTGTCAAGGTTTACAATTATTGTTCCCGCATCCTCGAGCTTTGAGAGCTCTTTTTTCAAAGCAGCAGGATTCATAGCTATAAGAACATTGGGGGCATCACCCGGCGTTGTAATGTCATGGTCAGATACTTGTACTTGAAACGCCGAAACTCCTGCGAGCGTTCCTTGAGGGGCTCTGATTTCTGCTGGGAACTCCGGAAGAGTAGCAAGGTCGTTCCCGAAAAGGGCACTTGCACTTGTGAAGCGCTCCCCTGTGAGCTGCATTCCGTCTCCAGAGTCGCCAGCGAACCGGACTATGATTCTGTTAACTTCTCTAATTTCAGGCTGTGAAGAAATGGTATCGGCCACGGAATCCCCCTTGATCCCTACTTAATCCAACATGTTGACGATAGTCGCATATTAACCGATTGGCACTGACCCTTCTAAAGATATAGGTGTGACTTATTTCTCATCAGTCCACTTGCTATGCAGACTTATTCTTTATGCTCTAATCTAAGCACTTTACGAGCAAAGAATGGACCTGTGAATGAACACCGAACAATTAGAAAAGATTAGAAATGGATCTGGTTTTATTGCGGCTCTTGATCAGAGCGGAGGTAGCACTCCTAAAGCACTTAAAGCATACGGGATTGATGAGACCGAATATAACGGCGATGACGAAATGTTTGACCGAATTCACGAAATGAGGACTCGGATAGTAACTAGTCAAAGTTTCTCTGGAACAAGGATCCTTGGAGCTATTTTGTTTGAGAACACAATGGACCGTTCCATTGATGACATGAGCTCAGCTGACTATCTTTGGAGTGTAAAAGGTGTGGTTCCGTTTCTGAAGGTTGACAAAGGCCTCGCAGATGAACAACAAGGGGTGCAAGTCATGAAGCCGATAGATGGCTTAGGTGCCCTACTTGATAAAGCTTTGGAAAATCGTATTTTTGGTACGAAGATGCGCTCTGTAATTAAATCAGCCGACGAAGCCGGAATAAATGCTGTAGTAGATCAACAATTTGAAATCGGCAATCAGATTCTTCAAGCTGGACTGATGCCAATAATAGAACCAGAAGTGGATATTAATAGCAGTGAAAAATCAGCCTGTGAGCGATTTATGCGTGACGCTATTTTGCGGAACCTTGAACTCCTTTCGGATGGTCATGCTGTGATGCTAAAGCTGACTTTACCTGAGGAAGACAACTTTTATAATGACCTTGTTAAGAGCGATAAGGTCGTTCGTGTTGTAGCACTATCTGGCGGATATTCACGTGAAGAGGCCAACGCTCGAATGTCTCGAAACTCTGGTGTCGTTGCTAGTTTTTCGCGAGCTCTAACTGAAGGTTTAAGTGCACAACAATCACAAAGTGATTTTGATCAGTTATTAGATAGTTCAATTCAAAGCATTTATGACGCTTCTAATACGTAGTATCTAAGTTAGCTCGTTATACCTATCTAAAGCATCAAGGTAGCTCTGGGAACTTGCGTTTATCCATCCAAACAGTTCACGTGCTTTGACTGGCATTCCGGCTCTGTCGTAGAGGTCCGCTAGAGCGTATGCTTTCCGAAGATGATGTTCTTGAGGGCGTTGCGGAGCGCGCCATCCTTTCTCTAGGATATTTATGGCCTTTGGGTAATTACCTTGATCCGCATAACTGTTAGCGTAGACTATTTTGCCTTCTGCCACTGTGGCAGCATCGGGTGAAACATCTGCTAACTCACTCCAAAGGTATTTAACATCCTCCCAACGATTTACGCTTCTATAGCAATCCATCAGAACAGGATGACGTTCTGTCGATTGAGCTAGGGACCGAAATTGTTCCAGAGAAAAAGCAGCTTTTTCAAAGTCATTCAGGCGATAACATATCAACCCGTAGAGTTCTTGTATCTCTGAGACATTGCCAGCTCTTTTAATTAAGGGTGTGAGTTTCCTCTTCGCTTCTGAGAATTGTTCTTGTTGAAAGAAAGTATCAGCTTCTCTCAACCTTTTGAACGCTTTCTGTCCTTCTGCAGATCCGAGAACCTTCCGTAATTTGGCGGCTACGTCTTGGTTGCTGTTGCGCTTGCTTGAAAGTGGCTTGCGCTTATATTGTTTGATCTTAGTTGGTCGCTTTGAGGTTCCACTTTTACGAACAACAGAAGAGTTAGCTCGATCCAGTGCCGCTTTAGCTTCTGCTTGTAGTTCCCGTTTTCGAGCCTCGCGTTGCTCTCTCTTTTGTGCACGCTCCTCGCGCAGACGTAACACTTCGATATCTTCTGCTTCTTCTTCTTCTATAGGAGCAGATTGATTACTTTCCTCTTCAACTGCTTTAATATCGTCATGGTGGACTCTGAGGACTCCCTTTCTAGCAAGGCCCCCCCAATTCTGATTGCCCGGTATCGGGTCAATCGAATTATTCTTTGACGAATTGCTTTTGCCCTTTGAGTATTTTCGAGGAGCTCCGCCACTCTTCCGACCGTGACTCTTTGTACTTTTTTGAGATTTTCCCCTAGGTGGGGGCGATTTTCGATTATATTTTCCTGGCGAATTCATAGCTGTTCAAGCCTACTAGCCATAAGAGTAAATGCTATTGAGAGGAAAAAATAAAGCAGCGGGTCTTTACGACCCGCTGCTAATCGAAAATCCGGCGGCGACCTACTCTCCCGGGGACACTCGTCCCAAGTACCATCGGCGCTGGTGGGCTTAACTTCCGTGTTCGGAATGGGTACGGGTGTGGCCCCACCGCTATCACCACCGAAATCTATTGGCCACAGGCATGTGGCGCGTATTTTCAAGAGGAGTTCCTCAAGATCTCCATAGCGAGCACGAACACCCGAATAGTTCGTTAGTTGAAGTTAAATCAAGCCCTCGGCCGATTAGTACCGGTCAGCTGAACACATTGCTGTGCTTACACTTCCGGCCTATCAACGTGGTGGTCTGCCACGGGCCTTACCCGGT
>Ga0208277_1000346_pt1 | contig 27721 bp, 22 predicted proteins | sample ETNtaG_5_FD_185782 | JGI IMG/M metagenome (GOLD analysis project Ga0208277, IMG submission 185782) | Marine microbial and viral communities from oxygen minimum zone, Eastern Pacific Ocean - ETNP201406SV205 (SPAdes) (version 2) | ecosystem: Environmental > Aquatic > Marine > Oceanic ...
CAAGGGGATCTTCTTCCTGACCTAAATCTGTGTCAGACTCTGCAAGGGGATCTTCTACTAGGCTTTGCTCGAATTTCACACCTTCGCTCTCCTGAGAGTATATGGGTAAAGAAATGAGTATTAAGGCAAGACTAAATAGAATTGAAAACCACAAGGCCGGAAAAAGTTGTTTTCCCACCATGCAGATAAATAATGTAACTCCCGGTGAACCGGTTTGTATATCTTCAGTCTGTACTGAACAGCGATTCAGGAGGGACATTTTTGAGTTCAGGATCGTCGGATAAATCTAGATACAGTTTCAATTTTCCGTTTTTTTTATCTACATTAGTCAGTGTTTCAAAAATAAATTTTTTCTCTTTACCCAATGTTGTTCGCACACGCATAACCGATGAAAACCACTGTCCACCAACTTTTACATAATATTTAGGAAAAAATCGATAAACTTTGCGAAGTACTTTATCCGCAAAATAATGCATCATGATAGGTACGCCCTTTTCCTTATCATAAAAACTCAAAACTTTGTCATATGTTTGTTCGTTTTCAGCTGAATCGTTTTTGATTAGAGTTTCAATTTTGAAATATTTTGGATTTTTCAATTTTGAGCAACTCATTTCATTTTTTTCTCCTGCAGTTAAAGTAAAATCGGCGGTATCGATATTTGTTCCCGGAAAAATCGTGCTACCATCTGAAGGAAAACTTCTACAGTTTTCATTTGAAACAACTTCGCAACTGGAGCAGACAAATCGCCTTTCTCCCCTTTGAATCACACATCGTGGAGAATTTGGCCCTTTCAAAGCAAAAATACGTCGTTTCTTTTCAAGTTTTATAATATGCAGTGTTTCTTTCTTGGTAGCACGTTTCCTTTTAGACTTGCACTCCTTGCCTTCGCAAGCATCCATATGCAGAGTAACACTAATATTTTTTTGCAAAAGCGGACTTGACTGATTTGATTTTTTCAAAAATTTAAGGATTTTCCCCTTAGTATTCAGGTCTTTGCAACTAACCGCACTAACATTGTTCTGGAAGCCAAAAAAAATGAGCACTGAGGATAAAAATAATAAATATTTTTTAATCATTTAATTACTCAAGTCTATAAGTTAAAAAAACACATCACGCACAGTTACGCAGATACTAGCCGAATCCAATTTTCAGAACAAGTCAAAAGAGACAATTTGTCTTTATTTTAATCCTATTTGTTCAGCAATTTGCTTCTTTTCTTTCAGTCAAGCAACTTGACTTTCGGCGAATAATAAGTGATTCTAAGGATTGATATTATTTAATTCATTGACTAGCTGAAACAGCAATAATGTTAAAAGTCTATCTTAAAGTGAGTTACACATATGATAATTTACTTTCCCTTTCCGGATCCCACAAAATAATAACCTCTGTAGCATCTCTAAAAAACCAAATTACCCACAATTTAGACTGTAATAACGATCACACAATATCTTCATTAATGATGAAGAACCTAGTTATCCAATGAATGCCAAATTATGAGCTATTGCCATTTATCACGGAGCAAATTTTTACTGTTTTTGATTCCATGTTTTATATTAGGGTGTTCATTTCATTATGATCAAGGTCTTGAACTGGAAAAACAGAAACGGTGGGCAGAAGCCGCAATAGAGTATCGCCTTGCTGCGGTTGATAATCCGGATGATGAGCATATTTCTGCAGCACTGAAGCGAATGAATATAATAGTTGCGCAGGAAAATTTTGAATCTTATAAGCAGTATCTACAGAAAAAGGAATTCCACAAAGCCTACAGCAGGTTAGAAGCCGCCTTAATTCAAAATCCGAAACTCATTGAAGCCCGTGAAGAAATGCAACATTGGTGGCATTTATTGATAACAGGTAAGATTGAATTGGAATTTAAACGTTTTTCCTCCAATCTGCGTCTGGCAGAAGAAATGTTTTTACTAATCCGATTCAACTCTCCTAACGGCAAATTAATAAGTGGAAATATTTCAAGTGAAACTGGGATATTCTTTATTGAAGATGTTGTTTACCGTGCAAAAGCAAAACAACTAGCGGAATATAACATCAATGCCATTGGATTGAAAATCAAACGAAAATCGCCTCTTGGATATGTCCACAATGAGTTCAAAAAGTTTATCAATTTCAAGGAGCTTTCACCACTCGAAGTAAGAGGAAAATTAAATGACAATTTTCTAACAAACCCTAAAAATGTTCTGGATCACCGACCTATCTTAATCAACAAAAAAAAAGATCCCACAACTTGGAAGCCACCATCGCTGGTAAGTTATGTACTACATTTTGTCGATGATAAGATAAAGGTAATTTCTTCATCTGAACGCAGTGAATTTGCTCCAGCTGTCCTTTACTTGAACAAATCTGATAAGCGGGCTAACATTGATTTCGGAGTTTCTCAACTTAGAATGGATTCTTCTGGACGAAAATGGAGTATCCGACGTAAAAATTATCGAAGTTCTGAAGATGATTATTATTACAGACTTTCTGGTAACCTCTCACTTAACCGCTACTTTTATTACGATAAAGTTTTACGCTTTATACATTAACTCATAGATACTGAAAATAGCTTAAAACACAAAGAAACACCACAAGCAAGATACCCGTAAAACAACCCATAGGGATTGGATAAATAGGAAGAGAGAAGAATTTGGTCATGCACTAGTTTTTTTATACAATTGTAAAAGGTAATGCTTCTTGTTTAATAATTGGTTTCGAGTCAACTGATAATGAAAGTAGGTTTTTCACATCTGCGAATTCATGCCGTACCATGGCAATTCCTCTTAAGATACCTCTTTCGGGAATACAAGCTAAACTAGTAATTTTTCCGATTTCTTTTTCATTGTAAAAAAGGGTATCCCCAGAATTAACCACAGAACCTTCTGGAATCTTCAACCAGGATAATATCCAATTCGGATGCCCTCGATGATACATCCTGGCATGTGATTCCTGACCTATGTAACAACCTTTTTTAAAGGAAATGTGGTCAGCAAGTCCAGCTTCTTGTGGAAAATTATCTCTACTATAATCAACACCAAAACGAGAGATACCCTCTGAAATTCGAATTTCGTCAAAGGCTTCTAACCCTATCAAGTCAGCATTATCATTTTTTAACACCAGTTTGACAAAATTTTGAAAAACGTTTGTGCTAACCAAATTTACAAAGCGAGATGAATTTCCTAATTTCAACTTTACTGTACTAACTATCCCATGCTCAAACTCCCATGCCGCTTTTCCCGAAGAATATCCCAATTTTTTAAGAATTTTTTCTGCATCTGGACCTATCAAGTCTATGCGCAGTATTTCACTGGGATTAAGTAAACAGAGCTCCAAATCTTCACGAACATGGAAATTATCAAGCATTGTCCCTACTGCCCTTCCTTCTCCAGGATCACAGATTACAATCCATTCTTTTTCATGTCTCCGGAAAATTTCCAGATGATGGAGAATTTTGCCTTTGTTTCCACAAATCAAACTTGACTGAATTTGTCCAATTTCCAGTTGCATGACATCACTCGTCACCATACCCTGCAAAAAAGTATCTGCTTCAACACCTTTTAATGCGATCAACCAACATGATTTTAAATCAAATAATCCACAACCGTTTAAGAGTAGATTGATTTCTTCAGATAATCTGTCAAAATAACTTGTCGGCAAACCTGCTCCTCCTTCAAATTTATTTATGTTACACCCTAATTTGAGGTGAAGCGCGTCAATATTTTTGTAAATTTCCATAGGTTTTTCTCAAATTATATTGGCAATAATTATACAGGAAGAGTGAATTATTTGTAACCCCCATTTAAATTAATAAAACGGAAAAGAGATGAGTGAATTGATTTCTGGAAAAGCAATCGGAACTAGTATAAATGATGAATTGCGTAAAGAAGTTGAACAATTAAAATCAAATGGAATAGAACCATGTCTGGCTGTTGTTCTTGTAGGAAAAGATCCTGCCTCCGAAGTCTATGTGCGTAACAAAAAAAGGACATGCGAAGAGATAGGCATACATTCTATCGGACACGACTTACCAGCTTCCACGACTCAGGAAGATTTGGAAAATCTCATACAGAGCCTCAATGATGATTCTGAGGTGCATGGAATTCTATGTCAGTTCCCTTTGCCAAAAGGACTAGATGAAACTCGTATAATCCAAGCCATTTCACCTGACAAAGATGTAGACGGTCTCCACCCGTTGAATGCGGGGCTCATTGCAATGGGACAGCCTAAATTTATTTCCTGTACCCCTTTCGGAGTATTACAAATGCTCAAGCGCAGTGGTATCTCAACTTCAGGCAAAAATACCGTTGTGCTTGGACGCAGTAATCTTGTCGGACGCCCAATCGCAACTCTACTTTCTAGCAAGGGCTGGGATGCTACAGTTACAGTATGTCACTCCAGGACTGCAAATTTATCTCAGGTCACTTCACAGGCGGACATCATAGTGGCTGCAATCGGGATTGCGGAATTTGTAAAGGCTGAAATGGTTAAACCCGGTGCAGTCGTGATTGACGTAGGCATAAACCGTATCGATGACCCCAGCAAAAAATCTGGCAGCCGTATGGTAGGAGATGTCGCTTTCAAGGAGGTCGAAGAAAAAGTATCTTACATCACTCCAGTTCCAGGCGGTGTTGGCCCGATGACTATTGCAATGCTGATGGCAAATACAATCAATGCCGCCCGGTGGTTAAACGGGATGCCAGAGATGAATTTGTAAGTTAAATATTCAAATACAATATTCTTAATTTTTGAATAATCTTGATTGGTTTAATCAATTTATAATCGTCTTCAAAACCATACCTGTTGTAAATAAATAATATATTATATTTTTTCCCATAAATTATATTTACTGTTGAATATTCAGCAAATATAAACTATATATATATCATTCGTACACTATTTTAGTGGCGTTCGTGGGATTGACCCGCTTCCTCACAGCAAAAACTGAGAGGTTTTTTGGTAAACTGATCCGGACAGAGTTTCGGAAATAGTTATAAGGAGTAGATTATGAAAAGATTGATTTCCAGCGTCCTTCTGGTAGGTGTTTTTCTTTGGAGCGCCTCTCAGGTGATGGCTTACAAACCAGCTGTTGTTTTTGACATGGGCGGTAAGTTTGACAAGTCATTCAACGAAGGTATTTGGAACGGACTGGAAAAATTCCGTAAAGAAACTGGTATCAAATACCGAGAATTTGAAGTTCAGCAGGAAGCACAACGTGAGCAGTTCCTTCGCAAGCTAGCCAAGCGTGGTTCAGATCCAATAATTGCAGTTGGTTTTGGGCAGGCTGCAGCACTGTCTAAAGTTGCAAAAGAATTCCCAAAAACAAGATTCAGTATCATTGACATGGTGGTAGACCTGCCAAATGTACAGTCTATAATCTTTAAGGAACATGAAGGTTCATTTCTTGTCGGAGTGCTGGCTGCAATGAAAAGCAAATCTGGCAAAGTAGGTTTTGTCGGAGGAATGGATATTCCTTTGATCCACAAATTTGCCTGCGGATATGTTCAGGGAGTCAAATACATCAACTCAGGAACCACTGTTTATCAAAAGATGACAGGGACAACTCCTGCTGCATGGAGTGATCCTGCACGTGGTGCTTCACTGGCTAAGACTATGTTCGACAGTGGCGCAGATATAGTTTACGCTGCTGCCGGTAGTACTGGACTTGGTGTATTGCAGTCTGCTGCAGACAATGGGAAGATGTCCATTGGTGTTGACAGCAATCAGAACCACCTACAGCCAGGCTCTGTTTTGACCTCTATGCTAAAGCGTGTTGATGTTGCAGCATATGAAGTATTTAAAACCGGATATGACAATTCCTGGAAAGCAGGATTTAAAGTTCTTGGCTTAGCGGAAGATGGCGTGGGTTGGGCACTTGATGAGCACAATGCAAAACTGGTATCTAGTGCTATGAAATCCAAAGTGGAGCAAGTCCGCAAAGGGATAATATCTGGTTCGATTAAAGTACATGACTATATGAGTAACAATAAGTGTCCTGTAGAGTAATCTAATCAAGATGCAAGAAAAATGATTAGCTTTGGATTTTGGGTGATGAATTTGATCATCCAAAATCCATTGACCCTCTGTTTGTGCCCACTACCCTATAGTATTCGTCACCATAGGCCTTTTCCATGCCATCTCAAAAAATTATCATCGATACTGACCCTGGACAGGACGATGCAATCGCCATTTTACTAGCACTTGCTTCTGAAGAAATTGATCTTTTAGGTATCGTTACAGTTGCCGGAAACGTTCCTTTAGAATTAACTTCCCGCAATGCGTTAATGCTTTGTGAGCTCGCTAAAAAGCCAGAGACAAAAGTTTTCGCAGGTTGTTCACGACCACTTGTCCGTCCCCTAATCACAGCAGAACATGTGCATGGGAAAACAGGACTGGATGGAGCGGATCTTCCAGAACCCAGAATTTCACTACAAACACAGCATGGTGTAGACTGGACGATTGAAACTTTGCTTGCAGCAGAAGACAATTCAGTTACTATTTGCTGCCTTGCGCCTTTGACAAATGTTGGAATGGCCATAGTCAAAGCTCCGGAGATCCTCCCTAAAATTAAGAATATTGTACTGATGGGTGGTGGTTTTTTTGAGGGTGGGAACATCACGCCTACTTCTGAATTTAATATTTACGTTGATCCACATGCAGCAAACACTGTGATGAAATGTGGACGTCCTCTGGTGATCATGCCTCTAGATGTTACTCACAAAGCTCTCATGCAGCGCAAATGGCTGGATGCTTTAAGAGCACTTAAAACTCCAGTCGGAAAAGCTACATACGGCATGCTTAGCTTTTATGAAAGATTTGATGTGGAAAAGTACGGTTCAAGTGGCGGACCTCTGCACGATCCTACAGTTATTGCTTATTTACTCAAACCTGAACTTTTTGAAGGAAGACAGGTTAATGTTGAGGTAGAAATTAATTCTGAGCTGACCATGGGGATGACTTCAGTAGACTGGTGGAAAGTAACTGATCGTGCTCCAAACGCGACCTATATGAATCAAATTAATGCTGACGGTTTTTTTGCTTTAATTTTAGATAGATTGTCACATTTATAAAAAATAAATTTTCTAAATTTAAAAAATCTAATTTAAGAAAGCACAAAATAATCATAACTCTTGGGAAGATGCCTAAATTAGCAATAGAACTGACCGGTATAAATAAAAATTTTGGCAATGTCTGTGCGAACAAAGACGTTTCGCTAAAAGTTGAGTCCGGAACAATACACGGAATTATTGGTGAGAACGGTGCTGGAAAATCGACATTGATGAGTATTCTCTATGGTTTCTATTTAGCTGATTCTGGTTCAATCTCTGTTCAGGAAAAACCGACGGTTATTCAGAGTGCTCATGATGCAATTGAAGTGGGGATCGGTATGGTGCATCAACACTTTATGCTGGTAGATAATTTTTCGGTATTGGAAAATGTGGTTCTAGGCACTGAAACCGGATTTTCACTAAATAAATCTCTTGAGGCTTCTGAGTATGAACTGCATCGTCTGGAAAAAGAATATCATCTGGAAGTCGATATTAATTCAGTTATTAATACATTACCTGTCGGACTACAGCAACGTGTAGAAATTCTCAAAGCACTTTATCGTGGAGCAGACATCCTAATACTAGATGAACCCACAGGTGTACTTACCCCTCAAGAAGCAGACCATTTGTTTCGAATTCTCAACGAACTTCGTGAACAGGGAAAAACTGTAATATTTATCACACATAAGCTACGTGAAATTATGGCTATTACCGACAATGTTTCTGTGATGCGACAAGGGGAAATGGTAGCTCACCTGAAAACTGCAGATACTAACAGAGAAGAACTGGCAGAATTGATGGTGGGACGTAAAGTTCTTCTTCGAGTTGACAAAGTGCCAGCTAAGCCCGGCAAACCTGTCTTAACGGTAGAACATCTTTGTTTCACAGATTTTTCTGGAGTGAATCGAGTCAAAGATGTCAGCTTTAACGTGCATTCCGGAGAAATTCTCGGCATTGCTGGAGTTTCTGGGAATGGGCAATCTGAGCTTTTAGCCTCTATAACAGGGATCCAACCTTTGCAAAAAGGGCAACTTAAAATAAGTTCTGAGACAATCACCCCTGCTATGAAAGCAGATGCAGCAGACATGCGACGTTTTGGAATGGCTCATGTACCGGAAGACAGACAACGTATGGGCTTGGTAACTTCCTTTTCCGCCAATGAAAATAGCATCTTGGGATATCACAAAGACCCTGCATATAATGGTTTGTTCGAAATGGATAGAGACGCTATCCTATCAACTTGCAAGTATGGAATTGAACATTACGATGTAAGGCCAAACAATCATAACTTGAGAGCTTCTCTATTTTCCGGTGGCAATCAACAAAAATTAGTAGTTGCACGTGAGCTAGAACGTAATCCAGATTTATTAGTCGTAGGTCAACCAACCCGTGGTGTTGATATTGGAGCAATTGAATTTATCCATCGTCAGATTATTGCTATGCGTGATGCAGGGAAAGCAGTTTTACTGGTCTCCGTAGAACTTGATGAAATCCTTTCTTTGAGTGATAGAATTTTGGTAATGTTTGCAGGACAGATTATGGGAGAAGTAGAAGCAAGCACAGCCAATGAACGTGATATTGGGCTCTTAATGGCTGGCATAAGAAAAGAGGACGCATGAATGAACGTCAAGCCAACACTTTAGTCGTCACGCTAGTTACTATCGCGAATCTTTTTATTGCGTTTTTAATTTCAGGAATTGTAATTTGGGTACTGGGAGAAGATCCGTGGTTTGCTTTGAAAACTATGCTTTATGGTGCATTTGGATATGACGAAGGTTTAGGTTACACGCTTTATTACAGCACTAATTTTATTTTCACCGGCTTAGCATTTGCAATCGGATTCAATTGTGGATTGTTTAATATCGGTGCAGAGGGGCAGGCATACATCGGTGGGCTAGGAGTCGGCTTAATATGTTTATGGCTTGAAAATTGGCCCCTCTGGCTAGTTTTTCCTCTAGCAGTTCTAGTTTCAATAATATTTGGAGGAGTTTGGGGGGCAATTCCTGGATATTTTAAAGCCAAACGTGGAAGTCATGAGGTGGTAACAACCATCATGTTCAACTTCATAGCGTCAGTTATCATGGTAAATTTACTATCACATGTGCTGAGACCACCTAAAGAAATGTCACCAGAATCCCGCGAATTCGGTGAGAGAGTTTGGATTCCACAAATGCACGAAATCTTTGACTGGTTTGGTTTGGAAATTACTCAGACTCCGCTCAACGGAACTTTTATATTCGCGCTGGTCTGCTTGTTATTGGTCTGGCGTTTTATTTGGTACACTCGTTGGGGTTACGAACTGAGAACAGTTGGAATAAACGAAACAGCTGCAGCATATGCAGGTATAAGTGTTTCAAAGAACATAATCATTGCCATGGTAATAGGTGGTGGATTGGCTGGATTTGTAGGAATTAACGAAATCATGGGTTCCAGTCATAGACTTATGCTTAATTTTCAAGCAGGAATCGGATTCACCGGAATAGCAGTATCTCTGATAGGACGTAATCATCCTTTAGGCATTTTCTTGGCAGCATTGTTATTTGGGATTCTTTACCAGGGAGGAGCAGAACTCTCATTTGAATTACAGACCATAGACCGTCATATGGTCGTGCTTATTCAGGGGTTGGTAATCCTCTTTGCCGGAGCATTGGAAAATCTATTTCGACCTCAAATAGAGCAATTAGTAAAACGTATTTCTTCCGAGGACAGCTAAACAGCTGGATACTAACAATTTCAGATGTCCAACACCAATTATGTTATATAATCATTAACCGTCAACCTCCAAATGTGGATTGATTTTTTATTAATTTTGGATGCAACTCTGAGGATTTCTGTGCCTTTTGTTTTTGCTTCTATGGGCGGGATTTTTGCGGAACGTTCGGGAGTGATTGATTTTGGTCTAGAAGGAAAAATGCTCGGCGGGGCATTTGTTGCCGCAACCGTTGCTTACTGGACACAGTCTGCATGGTGGGGTCTTTTGGGTTCGATTGGCATAGGTATCGTTTTTTCTATGATACACGGTTACGCCAGTATCACCAAACGTGGTAACCAGGTTGTCTCCTGTGTTGCCATTAATATTTTTGCGATGGGCTTAACCGTCGTACTTGCCAATGCCTGGTTTGGGATGGGAGGCAAAACACCACAACTTCCAAAAGAAGCGCGTTTTATGCCTATCAAATTGCCTTATGCAGAGGAAATGCGTGATCTACCAATTATAGGTGACATATATTATGAACTGATAAGTGGGCACAGTATATTGGTATACATTGCTTTTGTAGTCGTACCAGTTACTGCGTGGATAGTCTTTAAAAGTAGTTTTGGTTTACGCTTACGTGCCACTGGCGAAAATCCTCTGGCTGTAGACACTACCGGGATTTCTGTTAATAAAACTCGATATCAGGCTCTGCTTTTTAATGGGATACTTGGAGGAATTTCCGGTGCATATCTTTCAACCGCTCACCTGGCTTTCTTTGTAAAAGACATGTCCGCGGGAAAAGGATACATAGCACTCGCGGCAATGATAGTCGGAAAGTGGCGCCCATATCCAGCAATGTTTGCTTGTCTGCTCTTTTCATTTTTATTTGTAATCAAAGATAAACCAGAGGTCTTTGATCTACTAAAAGGGATAGTTCCGGTTAATATACTCAACAGTTTTTTAGATATGTCACCCTACATCCTCACAGTTATTTTTCTGGCAGGATTTGTTGGTAAGGCAGTGGCACCTAAAGCAATAGGTCAACCTTTCACCAAGGAAAAGTAACGGTTATGATAGGCATCAAGGCGATTGGAACGTATTTGCCAGATGATCGAACTTCGAACTTCGACCGAATGGATAAATTTTCCATGACTGCCTCTTTTGTCCGTGAGAAAATCGGTTTTACTCATGTTGCACTGAAAACTCCTGATCAGGATACTTCAGACCTTTGTGAGAAAGCGTGGGTAAATTTGCAAGAACAAGAACAGATTTCTACGGAAGAAATAGAATGTATGATCGTCTGTACTCAAAATCCTGACGGACACGGTCTTCCTCACACATCAGCAATTCTTCACGAAAAACTTTCCCTCTCACACGAGTGTGCTGTTTTTGACATTTCTTTGGGATGCTCCGGATATGTCTATGGACTTTCCATAATCAAATCATTCATGGAATCAAACGGTTTCCATAAAGGTTTGCTCTTTACTGCAGATCCGTATTCAAAAGTTATGAATCATGATGACAAAAAAACCGCCACATTATTTGGAGATGGTGCAACAGCAACTTTGTTGACCGAAAATCCAATTTTTGATTTTGGAAATTTTGTTTTTGGTTCAGATGGTAGCAAAAAAGAAGGCATCATTGTGAAAGAGGATGGACATATTCATATGAACGGACGAGCAGTATTTGCCTTCACAGTTCGTGTTATACCCAATAGCATTCTAAATATGCTTAAAATAAATGGGATAAAACTAGAAAATATCGATAGATTTTTGCTGCACCAGGGTAGCCTCCATATCGTAAATTCTATTGCGGACGCTCTTGGAGTCGCTCGGGAGAAGTGTCCTTTCAATTCTGCTAATTTTGGAAACACAGTCTCCTCTTCAGTGCCAATGATACTTGCACAAGAATTTAACAATCAAAAAATGAAGATTGCTGTTCTTGCGGGGTTCGGTGTAGGTCTTTCATGGGGCACTACATTGATTTTTAGAAAATAATAGATCCACAATCAACTAATTAAATTCGGGAAAGCATCAAGCGTCAGGTCATCAAAATGCTCTAATTCATAACGGTGAGCAGCTAGACAGGTAACCATTGCTGCGTTATCTGTACATAGATTTGCTGGCGGGTAAAATAATTTTTTACCTTCCCGAGCAGCTTCTTCTTCAAACGCAGAGCGCAATTTCTGACTCGCCGCCAAACCACCTGAAACAGAAATGTTTTTAAGCCCGCGAGTTTCAGCAGCCTTGAAAGTTTTGTGGATTAAAACATCAACCACACTTTGAAAAAAAGAAGAGAGGACTGGCCCTTCCTCTAATATTTGCATTTTACCATTCTCTTTTGAAGAAATATTCTCCAGATGTTTTTCTCTGAAACGCAGCATTGCGGTTTTTAAACCGCTGAATGAAAAATTATTCCCGTTTTTGTTCAATAGCGGACGTGGAAAATCATAAATATCCCCAGGAAATTTCAGCGCAGCTTGGTCTACAACTGGACCTCCCGGCATCGGATGCCCAAACATTTTTGCGACTTTATCCACACATTCTCCGGCAGCATCATCTAGAGTACGTCCGATAATTTTATAATCAAAATGAGATTTTGCCTCGATCAGTAAAGTATGACCACCTGCTACAACCAGATGAAGAATAGGAAACGGTAATTCTCCATGGGTTATCACATTTGCGTAAGGATGAGCTTCTACGTGATTGACTCCAATTAGCGGACATTGTAAGCTGTAAGCTAGGCTTTTCGCTACAGTTAATCCAACCAGCAGAGAACCTAACAAGCCGGGATGATTAGAAACCGCAATGTAATCAATTCCGGAAAAATCAAGATGAGCTTCCTTTAAAGCAAAAGTCATTAATTGATTTATAACTTCAAGATGCTTACGTGAAGCTCTTTCAGGGACAACACCACCGAACTCTTCATGGTCCTGATATTGCGAAAGCGTAATGTTTGCCAAAATTTCGCGTTTTCCACGCATAATGGCGACTGACGTGTCATCGAAAGTGGTGTCAAGTCCCAGACCAATTGCGGACGTTTGCATATCTAATTCCTATTTATAAAAGTATAATACCTTCCATGATTATTGATTCTGTCTCAATCCTCAATCTGAAAAAATTATGAAACACGGACGTTTCATTTTGCTGCTGCTAGTAACATTCATTTTGCTGGGAATCAGTGGAATCGCACTTAAAATATTCCTTTTGCAGGATCCTTTTCTTGCTGAGGATGTGCCTGAATGGAAAGTCCAAGAATTGACTCCATACGATTGGAAATTACAGTCTGTCGATAATCCTGAACGATCAACAGTTGCATGGATTACACGTCCTGAAAAAATGCAGTGTGATACCCTGATCATAATAGCCGGAGTTGAAGAGGGAGAAAATTTGTTATTCGGAGGAGGGGAATGGAAATATACAGGAAACACAATTTTGATGAAACAACCCGTTCACTCTTTTTTCCTAAGGCATCATTGGAAAGACTGGAATCTACTGGACTGGTGGCATTTCCCTGAAATAATCCGTGAAGAAACACGACATACCCTCGGTGCTCTAGATTCCCTGTTGAATTATGTTAAAGGAGTAAAATCTGGGGATAAACGTTTCACAGACAAAGTTGTTATGGCCGGAGGAAGTGTTGGTGCACCATTTCCAGTTATTCTAAGTAGTTTTAGCCCAGCAAAAGTTGACGGTTTGATGGTAATCTACGGTTTTACAAATTTTCAAAAGGTTATACGCCCACTATTGTTCAGTCAAGGACTAAGACATTACAATTTAACCGAAAATTCAACTGATTTTAGTGATAAAGTTAAAATCACAGGTATAAGTCTACTCGCCGAGTTTTTCGCTTTTTTACTGGGCAATGTTTTGAAATACGGTGAGATGGAGTCATATTTACCTAATATATACGAAACACCAATCCATTTTATAAATGGTACAAAAGATCCTTTAGTCCCGCTTGAAGCTTATCTTCCTCTTTGGGAAAATTCCCCTGAACCAAAAAGTGTGACTTGGTTGGAAGGAGGACACTTTAATCCTGGAAATCCTGAAGATATGAAGCGTACAGGCAAGTTGATGTATGAGTGGTCAAAGGCTCATGGTGTGAGGTCGTGTAAAAAAATCGAACAGTAATGCTGTGATCATCCAGTAGTTTTGCTCCTCAAATGAATAATAACCGTCATATTTTGTAATAATGTCTTGTATAGTTTTTCGGTGATTGAACTGCATGAGACATGATCACTTTGCAACCAAGGGGAGTATTCGAGATTCTCTGTAATAAATACTTGAAGTGGGAAGCCCTCCTGTTGATATACCTTGTTGTTTTAACTTAATATCTATAGAATTTAAAATAAAGAAAAGTTTTGAAGATGGATTAACACTGACACTTTTGAATAAATAAAGAGTGACTCAATTATTAGAAGCAGATGAAGCCAAGCACAAGAATCAAGGTCACTCTTAAAGCTGCAATCACAGTCGATGGAAAAATCGCAACAGGATTAGGACACTCTAAATGGATAACTGGAGACGCAGCAAAACAGAAATCGCATCAATTAAGACATGAGAATGATGCTATTTTGGTAGGAATCAATACAGTGCTTAAAGACGATCCTGAATTGACAGTGCGCGGCATAGAAGGAGGCCGTTCACCAGTCAGGATTGTGTTAGACTCAAAAGCCTGTATACCGGAACAAAGCAGGATATTTCATAATGATGGCGTCCCTGTTATTATAATTACTGGTAATAAGGCCCCGTCGAGGAGTTGGCCGGAACTGGAAAAATTGAATATTTTTGTAGCACCTACAAAAACTCCAGATGTTCTATGGATAATGGCTAAATTAAAAAAACTCGGAGTGAAAAGTTTATTGGTGGAAGGAGGAAGTCTGATCCACGCGAGTTTTCTTAAAAGCAATTGTGTTGATCAGCTTGCATTTTTTTTGGCACCGAAAATAATCGGAGGACAGGCAGCTTTATCATGGTGCGGTGACTTGAATGTAGAGAATGTGAATGATGCTTGCCAACTAGATATCATTTCGATTACACCTCTGGGAGAGGACTGGTTTATTTCTGCAAAATTAAAATAAGTTATAACTTCAAAATCTTTTTTTAAGATAAACCCAAAAATTAAAGGAATTTTTAAAGTCTTGTTAATATACTTACTGAAGAATCAATTATTATACAATTTCATTTTTAAAAAATTATTTTAAATAATTAAATCATGGTGGAAACAAAAAAACGATTTAATTCAATTGAGGAGGCGATTAGAGCCATTGCCAAAGGAGATCTAATTGTAGTAGTAGACGATGAGGACCGCGAAAATGAAGGTGACCTAATTTGTGCAGCTGAAGCTGCAACTGCAGAAAAAGTTAATTTCATGGCAAAATTCGGCAGGGGACTTATTTGTCTGCCTCTTGACGCTAAAACTGTTGCTAGGCTGAACCTACCTTTGATGGTGAGTAACAACAATGCAACAATGGGAACCAATTTTACCATCAGCATTGAGGCTTCCGAAGGTGTTTCAACAGGTATTTCTGCTGCAGACCGCGCACGTACTATTGCTGTGGCAATCAATCCCGATTCACGAAGAGAAGATATTCGTAGCCCCGGACATGTTTTCCCTTTACTTGCGAGTGAGGGCGGAGTATTACGCAGGGCCGGGCATACAGAAGCCGCTGTTGATCTGGCAAAATTGGCAAATATGCTCCCTGGTGGAGTGATTTGCGAAATTATGAATGAGGACGGCACTATGGCCCGTGTCCCCGATCTTATGAAATTTGCTGAGCACCACAAATTGTTGATCATTACAATTAAAGACCTAATTGAATATAGGAAACGTAATGAAACACTGGTTATCAAGAAAGCGGAAGCAAGTCTACCCTCAAAATTTGGTGATTTCAAAGTAATCGGTTTCCAAAGTGTTTTGGATGACAGCGACTATGTCGCACTAGTAAAAGGTGAATGGAAAGAAGAAGAGTCTGTTCTGGTACGTGTACATTCAGAATGCTTAACAGGCGACGTTTTCGGTTCCTTTCGCTGTGACTGCGGACCACAACTCCATGCAGCTATGGAAAAAGTTCAGTCAGAAGGGAAAGGTGTAATCCTTTATTTACCTCAGGAAGGACGCGGGATAGGATTGATCAACAAACTTCAAGCATATAAACTTCAGGAAGAAGGTGCGGATACCGTCGAAGCAAATCACAAATTGGGTTTTAAAACTGATTTACGTGATTACGGAATGGGTGCGCAAATGCTTTATATGCTTGGTGTTCGGAGGATGCGCTTAATGACTAATAATCCGCGAAAAATTGTCGGACTTCAGGGACACGGTCTAGAAGTTATAGAGAGGGTGCCACTAGAAATTCAGAGCATTCCCGGAAATGAAAAGTACATGCATACTAAAAAACACAAACTAGGTCATATCCTGAATATTTAAAATTGTCTCTGGTCATATTTAATTCTGTTGTAACAAACTTACATACCCAAAAATTACGTAATATTGAATAGATAATTTTGAACGATTCTTGAATGTGAAGTTAATGTCAGCGATAAGAAAGAGTTAATATTTTTGAATATTTCTTAGATTATTTTTTGTATGAATATTGTTAAAAGCATTTTCATTAATTTAAACATACTATGATTGAATCACAAACTGAATTGGTAGAGGCGCTCAAAGAAACCGATGCCTATCAAAATTCACCCAAGAGGATTAAGTTAATAGAGACTTCAACCTCATTTTTGTTTAATGCTGATGACAAGCTGTATAAAATTAAAAAGTTTGGTAATGAATATGCGACATTAGCTGTTAAAGAAGCATTTTGCTACGAAGAGTGCCGCCTCAGTAAGCGTTTTAATCAAGACTGGGCCATAGAAGTTCTACCTATAATGGAACACAAAGGTAAGATCATAATAGGCGGTACTGAGGGTAAAATAATCGAGTATGCCCTAAAAATGGATTCACTTGAGGATCAATGGTCACTTTCCCAGCTTTTAGCAAAAGACAAAGTAACAGCCAAGCACATTCGCATAATTGCCACCAGAATAGCTGAGATTCACGCCAGTTCACCTGCAAGTGACCTGGCTGCTGAGTCGGGCAAACCGGAACCTTTTAGAGCACTCTGTAACGACATGCTTTTTCAGCTGAAGCGATATTTTGAAGCATCTTTAACACAGCCAATATTAGACATGATCCGGCATCCCCTAGAAAAGTTCATCGATGATAATAAGCGACTCTTCAACAAACGTCAAAAAAAAGGACGAATAGTCATGGGGCATGGCGCTTTTTTACCTGAACATATTTTTGTTAATGGAGATCAGGTACACTTTATCAGTCCCCAGGAAGTACAAAAAAAGTTGGCGGTTCTGGACGTAGCAAATGATGTATCCTCTTTAACAGTCGAACTCTCACTTATGAATAAACCTGAGCTATTAGATTCATTCCTACAGCAATATCTTGACGTCTCAAATGATCAGGATTTAATCAAAATGTTGCCACTGTATCAAACTTATTGTGCACTAAAACAAGGCGTAAAAACTTGCGAACTTAGAGTCTCCCAACAGAATGATGAGTTGGGAAGATTAGCTATGGATTATTTCAATCTTGCCGTCCGTTTCTCAAGAGAAATCCCAAGAATATAACTACTAACTTCATTTTCATTCGTCCTTATACGCCTTACTAAATTTAGACCATCCAGCAAAAACTTTTCAAGACTATGAAAGAAGTGTCTAAAAGACTCGCATTTCCAAAGATGGAAGAAGAAATTCTAGAATTCTGGCGCGAAGAAAATATTTTTCAAAAATCAATCGATCAACGCCCTGAAAGCAAAGCTTTCAGTTTTTATGACGGACCGCCGTTTGCTACAGGTCTTCCACATTATGGACATCTGTTGGCAGGAACGATCAAAGATGTTATCCCACGCTACAAAACAATGCGTGGTTTCAGAGTTGAACGACGCTTTGGCTGGGACACACACGGTCTACCAGTGGAATATGAAGTTGAGCAGGCACTTGAACTTAACGGACACCACGAAATCGAAACATTCGGTGTAGAAAATTTTAACGAGGAATGCCGTTCTATTGTTTTGCGATACACTCGAGAATGGCGTGAAACAGTCGAACGTATGGCACGTTGGGTTGATTTCGAAAATGATTATAAAACTATGGATGTTGACTTCATGGAATCAGTCTGGTGGGTATTTAAACAACTTTGGGATAAGGGACTAATTTATGAAGGAGTGAAGGTTGTTCCATATTCATGGAGAGTCTCCACCCCACTTTCAAATTTTGAGGCAAATCTCAATTACAAAGATATTCAGGATCCTTCTGTCACTTTGAGATTTAAAATCAAGGACCAGGAAAACTTTTATTTTCTAGCATGGACGACCACTCCATGGACTTTGCCTTCAAACATGGGACTTTGTGCAGGGCCTAATCTCAATTATTGTAAAATCAGAGATAAAAAAAACGGTGATATATATATTCTGACAAAATCACGAATCGAGACATATTTCGAGGAAGGAAGTTTTGAATTGTTGAATGAGATGAAGGGTACAGAACTAAAGGGAATGACTTATGAACCGCTCTTTGATTTTGCCAAAAATAGGGTCGATACAGCCAACACATGGGCAATGCAACTGGATGATTACGTCAGCGATGACAGCGGAACAGGTATAGTACACTTAGCATGTTTTGGAGAAGATGATGTTCGTATTTTCCAACGTGAAAACATCCCGATTTTTGATCCGGTGAATGAAGAAGGAAATTTCATGGATTACATGGATTTCATCGCAGGCATGAATATCAAAGATGCAGACAAATTAATTATACAGCGCCTTAAAGAAGAACAAAAAATGTTCCTCCATGAAACTGTGCAGCACAGCTATCCATTTTGCTGGCGTACAGATACTCCCTTAATTTACAAACCAATTTCAACTTGGTTTGTAAATGTTGAGAAGATAAAAGAGAGAATGGCTGCACATAACAGGACTGTGCATTGGGTTCCTGGACATATTCGCGAAGGGCGTTTTGGTAAATGGCTTGATAACGCACGTGATTGGGCTATCAGCCGTAACCGTTTTTGGGGAACCCCTCTGCCTGTTTGGAAAAGTGAAGACGGAGAAGTAATTTGCATTGGTAGTGTCGAGGAACTGCAAGAAAAAACTGGGAAAAAAATAGAAGATATTCATAAACATTTTGTTGATCCATTCTTCATAGAACAAAATGGAAAAACTTTCAAACGTGTTTCGGAAGTACTAGATTGCTGGTTTGAATCAGGTGCTATGCCTTATGCACAAGAACATTATCCATTTGAAAATAAGGAACGTTTCGAATCTAATTTTCCAGCAGATTTTATCTGTGAAGGCTTAGATCAGACGCGTGGCTGGTTCTACACGCTCGCCGTTTTAGGTTCAGCATTGTTTGATACGCCAGCTTTCAAAAACTGTGTTGTCAACGGATTAATACTGGCTGAAGACGGAAAGAAAATGAGCAAACGGCTCAAGAACTATCCGGATCCAAACGAAATGGTGAATAAGTACGGAGCAGACGCAATCCGTCTCTATATGCTCAACAGTCCTGCAGTACGAGGAGAAGATTTACGCTTTTCGGAAAAAGGCCTGATTGAAACTACCAGGCAACAACTCCTACCGCTTTGGAACGCGCTCACTTTTCTTAGTACATACGCTAATATCGATGGCTGGGAGCCTACCACCGATAATATCTCCGTGAAAAAAAATAATCCTATGGATCGTTGGATTATATCACGTTTACAAAAACTGATCACTGAAGTAAAAATAGAAATGGACAGATATGATCTTAATCGTTCTGTAGCACCATTTGTAGGATTTATCGATTTGTTAACAAATTGGTATATCAGACGCAGCAGGAGACGTTTCTGGAAATCCGGTCAGGGGCAAGACAAAAATGAAGCATACGCTACACTATATACAGTACTTTTCGAATTCAGTAAAATAATAGCCCCTTTCATTCCATACATTGCAGATGGGATTTTCCATTCATTACGTCAGGAGACAGACCAACAAAGCGTTCATCTGGCTATTTTTCCAGAAGAAGATTCTGACAAAAGGGATTTAGAATTAGAAAAGCAGATGGATTTGGTTCTATCTACTGTCACCATGGGACGTGCGCTTCGCGCAAAACATCAGTTAAAAATCCGCCAGCCCCTACCGAAGATATTTCTTGTAACTCATGATCCAGAGGCAAAATCCGTTTTAGAAAACCTTGGAGATTTAATCAGTGATGAACTCAATGTCAAGGATATTGTCATCACTCCCGATGATGATGAACTTGTCAATTTAAGCACAAAGGCCAATTTTAAAACTTTGGGGCCTAAGCTCGGCAAAAAAATGAAAATTGTTGCAAAGACAGTTGCTGAACTGAGTCTAGAGGAAATCAGAAAACTACAAATCGGAGGAAAAATCTCATTGATAATTGAAGGAGATACATTAGAATTATCACCAGAAGATGTCATGCTACAAAGACAGGAAAAAAAAGGTTTACTAGTAGAAACAGATAATCGTTTAACCGTTGCTCTAGACACTGAATTGAGTGAAGATCTAATTCAAGAAGGGTTTGCACGTGAGTTTGTGAACAAAGTCCAGAATATGCGAAAAGAAATGGATCTTAATGTGATGGACCGCATAAATATCACTTATCATGCTTCAGAAACACTGAAAACGGCACTAGTAAATTTCACTGATTTCGTTAGTACTGAAACCCTTGCAGACCAAATGAAGTTTAAATTAACTCCAGAAGGATATGAGTGGGATTTAAATGGTGAGCCTTGTAAGATACATTTATCAAGAAACCTTTAATATGCAAACTATTCTGGAAGAGAAAACATTATTTTTTAAGGATTTTCACAACCTTCAAGTAAAGCAACAAATTAAACTTTTTTTACTCCAATAGATTAAACTCTTACTTTTTCATTTCCAGCTTAATCTGACTTACCAAATTATGTTTGATCAGTTGTTTCATAGAATCGTAAGTTTTAAGATCTTTTTGAGCAAGTTCTTCCGCAATTTCAAGAGCACGCGGCATTAATTTTTCAGGCAAGTGAGTTTCATCGACAACCCCCATTTTTTGAGCATCAACACCCCCAATTCGTCTCCCTGTCAGCAAGAGTTCACGAACTGCCTGCTTGTTTGGAAGTAAATCGGCCAACTCGTATAAAATTGGAGAAAGCGGAATTTTAACGTCAATTTCGGTAAAAGCAAACCACCCTCTATCCTCACGCATTATCCTGAAGTCTAATGCTGAGGCAAACACCGCCCCTCCCGCCATGCAGTGGCCAGTCAAACAGCCAACAGTCGGCAGAGGTAATAAGGCCCAACGTCCAAATACTTCTTCAAGCTCTCTGAGAATACTTTCAAACTCCCCTTCTGATTGATCCACAATCCAATCAAAATCCAAGCCGACACACCATGATTTTGGATCACTGCTTGTAACCACAACAGCAGATTTTTCCGAAACCATTTCCAATTCATTTAAAATTTGACGATGAGCGCATAACGAATCATTGTTAATCGCGTTACCACTTTCAGGGTCATTAAGGGTAACAACGTAAATATTGTTCTTTTTTTCAAGTTTTATTAATTCCATTATGTCTGTTTTTAAAGTTTTCTGTTTGTATCAATTTCTCTAATATTTTAGAAATTTACAGCTAATTTTGGTTTATTTTAAACCGGTTTTATCTTATTTCAAACATATTTTTTAGTGGAAATAGGACAGCAGGAAACTAAGTGTAAAGATTGAAATAACAGTAGACATAAAAAAAGCACTGCTGGCGACTGATTGTCCTACATTATAACGACTAGCAAAAAGAAATGGATTAACCCCTGTTGGTTGAGCTGCTAACATTACCAGAACCTGAATCCATATTACTTCTTTAATCCCAAAGACAAGAGAAGCCATTACCCATACTACTAACGGGTGTATGACTGTCTTCATAATTAGGACCAAAGGTACTTCCTGCCAAGGTATATCTTTTCTAAAACCTGCTAGTGTTGCACCCAGAGCAAATAATGCACACGGAGTGACAGAGTCTCCTAGGAACTTTGCCACATCATTGAGAGGCTTCCACAAGGATATTTCAAAATAATTACATAATATTCCGGAAAGTAGGCCAATAATGAGTGGATTTCTTATCACACCAAAAGTAGTCCTTAAAATGACCGTTTTCAGTCGTCCCTTCTCTTTTTTTCCAATTTCAAGCATGATTGTGAAAAGTGGGACCATAATTAGTCCATGCGTACCTATTATAATAAATAAAGGCACAACAGCCTTTTCACCAAAAGCAAGTAATATAATTGGAATTCCAAGCAGAACTGTATTTGAGAAACTACAGGAGAAAGCATTGATCACCTGTTGTGAAAAAGTTCGTTTCCATAACAAATGTGATAAACATATACCAGATAACAAGACGATCAACGTTCCTATATAATAAGAACCAAGGTAATCCCATGGGATCACGTCTGGCAAATTTGTGACAGCAATGGTACGGAGTAATAGCATCGGCACTGCAAAATCAAAGACGTACCTCGTTAGACCACGTACAGCTGATTTTTCAAACAAACCTAATGTAGAAGCAAAATAACCAACCACTAACAATCCGAAAATCGGTAAAATTATATCAAATACAGGTCCGAACAATTTGATGTGAGACAAGGATAGTAGGTTAATTCATGGAAGAAATTCAGTTTGAAGTAATTGAGAACAGACATATATCAAAAATACAATCCAAATTATGATGTCTAATGTCTCAACCTTTTTGCTTTTCAGGCCCAAGAGGCTTTATAACTATCATCAATTGAGGTAATAGCGTCAAAGCCGCAATTAAGGCAATCAACATCGCCAGTCCAGTCAACAAACCAAAATAAATACTTGGAATAAACTTTGAGAGTACAAGGATTGAAAAACCTATGATAATTGTAATTGAGGTGTAATACATTGCATAACCTATGCTTTCATGTGACCGATGCATAGCCTGCAAATATTTATTATCTTTAGCAAATTCGAACCTGAATCGATGGATGTAATGAATCGTATTGTCTACTGCAATACCAACACTAATAGCTGCGATTGTAATGGTCATCATGTCCAAAGGGATTCCCATCCAACCCATAACTCCTAATACCACTCCAATTGAAAGTACATTAGGAAAAATCGCAATTAGAGCAATTGTTACTGATCGGAAAAGAAAAATAAACATAATGAGAAATGCAGCTATTACTACACCCAAAGTAAGTATTTGTGACTTAAAGAGACTTTGTAGCATATTATTGTAGAGTACAAGCAAATTTGCCAGACGCCCTTTCTCGTGTGGAATATTCAACTTTTCTTTTAGATCAAGTTGAATCTGTTTCAAAAGCTCATTTCGACGTAAATTTGGTTCCGAATCCCTTATTCTCACGTAAAACCTAGCCTCATTGTTTTCGATAGATACATAAGGATCCATAATTATTTTACGATAATTATCCGGAAGTTCGTTATAAAGAAGTGCGAGTAAAAAATCGTCCAGAGGTTTCCCAGAATTAAGAGTTTTTCCAATTTTCAGCATTGTCCCGAGTGAAAGTACTTTACCTGTATGTTGAAGTCCATCTAGATAGTCATGAATTTCTTCTATCCTTCTCATTTTTTCTGCCGTAAACCAATATTGAGCTTCACCAGCACTTTCATCAAACTCTTCTTCAAAAGAATCAAACTCTTCTTCATCTTCTATTGCTACCTCCGTTTTTTCTTCTTTAGCAGCAATCTTAGAATCATCTTCATTCTGTTCAAGATTTATAACCACATCAAGAGATGTTGTACCTCCTAGTTGCTGATCTATCGTCTTCATGCCCTGATATATTTCAGTATTTTCTCTAAAATAATCGATAAAGCTGTTTTCCACATTCAGTTTTAATGCTCCCAGAACACTCATAATTAAAGCAGCAACACTTATGATAAGAATACTTTTTCCATGCCTTTCAGTAATATCAGCAAATATTTTTGTCAGAGCAAAGCGTGATTCAAATGAAATATTCGGCATTGCCTTTGGCATCTGCATCAATAGTACTGGAAAAATCAAAAACGTCAAAAAGAGAGACACTCCAATTCCAGCACTCATCATCCAACCAAAATTCATAACAGGAAAAATTCCACTAAATACTAAAGAAGCAAACCCAACAACAGTAGTTAATACTGCAAAAGTACAAGGTCTAGCCATAAAAATGGTCGATTCTAAAATCAACTGACGCTGATTCATTTCTGGATTTAAGCCTGCCAATTCTCTATAACGAACGATCAAATGGATTGTAATCGCCATGGTTATAATGAGTTGTATAGAAATAAAATTCGAGGAAATCACCGTTACTTCCCAACCGAATAGGCCTAAAATTCCACACGTAATGATCACAGAAAATGTACAGGTTATAAGGGGTAGCACTATCCAACGAACCTGCCTGAAAATGATCCAAAGGGTGAGCATTAAAAAGACTAAAACAGCACTACCAAAAATCCTAAGATCACTTCTGATAAAAGTAATCAAATCATCCGCAACCATACTTGCGCCTCCAAGAAATATCTTCGCATCTCCACGGTATTTTTCTGCAATAGACCTGACTTGAGAGATATTATGGTGCTCAACAATTCGCATTTTATCCCGATGATTTTTAAAATCTAACAGAACCGTTTCAAGCTCTTTCTGCTGAATAACACTTAAAGTTTCCTCTTTTTGTTTTTTTCTTAAACTATTCCTCTTCTTCAGTAATTCACTATACAATGTATCATCATGGAGATTGATCAATAGTGCAGTTGTTTTGAAATCCGGACTTACAAGATTATCCCTGTAAATGGGACTTTTTAGAAATTCTTTTTTAGCAAGAGCCTTATCGATTCCTGGAGACTCAAGTGTAGGAACATTTTTTATCAGTTCCTTGATGGGTTTAGGGGGGCTTTCTAATAGTGGTACGTTTAGGATGGAATCTATTGATTCAACACGATCCAATGCAAGCAATTCCGCACTTAATTTACGCAAAGAGTTTAAAGTCGAATCTGCGAGTAATTCTTTTTGTGGACTGTACGTTAAGACAAGAAAATCACTGGTTCCATATCGCTCATTTACCTTGCGAGTAAACGCGAGATCTTTGTCATCTTCAAGCAACAGAGTTTCTGCAGATGCATCTATTTCTAAATGCTGTGCTTGGAACCCTAATGCTGTGACACAAAGCAGCAAAAAAAATAAAATGCTTTTTGGATAACTAAGAATAACTTTGTCGTAAAAATTCCTCAACATCAGGACTCCAACTCATCCGAAGAACGCAGACGTTCAATTAATTTTTCTAATGACTCATTCTTCAATACACCCGAAAACTGGGAGCGGTATGTCTGCACAATACTAACTCCTAAAACATCAACATCATAAACCATCCAGGTATTTTTCTTTGTCTTGTAGAGTTTATATGTCATCTCCATTTTATCGTCCTTGCTAACAAGATAAGTCAGCACTTCCACTCGTTTTTTCTTAATCAGTTTTGCTTCATCAACTACTACTTCTTCATCAGTATAAAGATCAAGTTTGTCCAGATAAGATTGTTTCAATCTCTCCACAAACAATTCAGTAAACTCTTTCCGGCCTTCAATACTGAGTTTTTTCCAATACTTTTTACCTAAACTCAACCTAGCCATTAAACTAAAATCAAAAAGACCATCTATTGTTTGTAAAATCCCTTCTTTTTTTTCTTCTTTAGTCAAATTGTTATCCTTGAGGGTACTGATGACATGGTCAACTTTCTCTTTGGTCATTTCTCTGATTGCACTCACTTCATCTGCGACAAGTAAGGAAGTCCCGAAAGAAAAGGAAAAGATAGAAACAAATAACACATTAAATATGATTTTTTTAGTAGTTTGCATGTTTATTCCCTAATTTGTTTAGCACGGTTTTGCTCATAGACATCTCTTAAAAAAGGATAGAGTTCGATTGCATCTTTTTTCAGATTTTCATATTGACCAATCCGTAGAGATTCGTTATTGACTGTTTTTAACAATTTCATATTCACAGCCTGAAGTGTCTGTCTGGAGACACCTAAATATTCTCCCTCTTGTTTGGGGAAGTTATAAGGCCTGTTTTCAACATAATTTGCTGGATCCATTTGTATATCCGGATACAAGCTGAACATGTCACGCAAATTCGAAGGTCCTAAAAATGGTATAACAACGTGAAAACCTCCACCAACTCCGTAGTAACCAAGAGTTTGCCCAAAATCTTCCTCATGAGATTCAAAACCAAACAAGTCTTTGGCTGGATCCCACAATCCTAAAATTCCAATTGTGCTGTTAATACTGAATCTGAGCAATTCTTCTCCAGCATTTTTTGCCTTTAGCTGAAGCGCATTATTAGCAAAGCGCAGTGGGAATAATAGATTATGAAAAAAGTTTTTCACTCCACGTCTTACCATACTAGGTAAAACCCAACGATACCCGCGTGATACTGGATCTAGAACATAAAAATAAAAAACGTCATTAAATCCTGTCATCACACGGTTATAACCGCTCAATGGATCGAAAATTTCTTTTTCAGAAGCAGAAAATTCATCTTCAAATTCATCATCAAAACCATCTTCATCCTCAAACTCATCTTCATCACCGCCTTCCTCGTCAAATGAGGAGTCATTTAACAGAACTGCATTAGAAGATTGTGAAGATTTTTCCTGGGCTACAACTATTTGCCCTTTCAAAGTCATAATCGACATGGCAAATACAATGAAATAAGTTAAACAAACGAGTATATTTTTAGGCATTATCTATCACATTACTATCTATTTGTTAGCATTTAGATTTCACTTTTTTCCTCTCATTTGCAAGATTATTACTGGTTATCTATTTTTTTTGAACTGCGCTTCTGTTTTTTTCAGCATAAACTAATGTTATATATAATTGCTGAATTTTAACATTGATATACTTCTCAGAATCTATGTAAATCCACTTGAAATCAGCTAATTTTAAATCCGCATTTCTTAGTAGACACAGTCAACTTAAATAAGTTTTATTTTTGATTACTCCACATATGGTACTGTTATTTCAGTTACTTATAAGAATTGGCATATATTTTGTAGAATATTATATAAACAGAGGATTGACCTGCAAAAGTTCGATCCAAAGTACGGCTTCAGTCGGATCTCTAGACAGGATAAAGTTCTGTTTTGAGCTCAGGTTGATCAAGCCTTGACGTTCGCAAGAACTTCATAGACATTTTCATCAAGGATGCTCACCAGTACCTAGAATAATTGAAAATGTTAACTTACTTAACCAATAATAATAAAGGAGTTAGATGAGCAAGCTATTATTATTATTTTCAATAATGATGGCGACATGGATGGTTGTTAGTTGTGGGACAACAGATGGAACTAAAGCAGGTCCCGAATTAGGTTATTATGAAGACAAGAAAGAAATGAAGGAGGGAAGCTATATTTTCTCTGCGACTTCTGTTTGGCATTGTGTTGTATCTTCAGCACCATGGCTGGACAAAGACTGTGATTAGAATTTTGAGATTATTTAAAGATATTTTCAAAATTTATGATCCTTCTACTGATCTTTCTAATAGTGTTATTTAGGACGCGCAGGTCAGTTTTTTACTGACATAATCGGCTATTTTTGTACCGGTACCATCTTTCTGGTAACTGCGCGTTTTATTTAACAATGGTTGCTACACTTTTATTTCAATTCGTGTTCCAGAATTTTAGCCCTCCTTCTGTATCAACTTAGTTAGTATTCGTTGTATAAAGATCATCATACAATTATAAATCCTCTTTAACTAACATTCCCACTCACTAGTATTAATCTGTATAAAAGTAGATTTATTTTTTATTAAAGTCATTACACTATTTCAGTTATATTAACTCTCAGTAGTAAATATTTACTTCATGTTTTTTAAAGATTTCTCATTAATTGAAGATTTTTTACTTGGAAGTTTTTTAAAAGCTATTAGTATGGTTGAG
>Ga0208277_1000347_pt1 | contig 27718 bp, 26 predicted proteins | sample ETNtaG_5_FD_185782 | JGI IMG/M metagenome (GOLD analysis project Ga0208277, IMG submission 185782) | Marine microbial and viral communities from oxygen minimum zone, Eastern Pacific Ocean - ETNP201406SV205 (SPAdes) (version 2) | ecosystem: Environmental > Aquatic > Marine > Oceanic ...
CCAAAATTGAATCAGAACTCTCAACGAACCAACTCAGAAGAGGAGAGCACTCAGACTGGGGCACGCTTACAATTTTGCATCATGACGGTGAGTCTGGTTTGCAGATTAAGGATTCGTTGGGGGAGTGGGTGGATGTTCCGTCGGTTCCTGATTCGTTTGTTGTGAATTTGGGGGATTTGATGGCGAGGTGGACTAATGACCGGTGGAAGTCAACTGTTCATCGGGTGGTTCCGCCTAAAGATCTTTCACGAGACCGTTTATCACTCGTTTTCTTTCACCAACCAGCCTATGACGCAGTTATTGAATGCATCCCAACGTGTGTTTCGCCTGAGAATCCGCCTCGGTATGAACCCGTTACTTCTGGAGAATGGATTTTAGAGATGCAAAAGAAAACGACGTATTAAACGAATTTCCTGAAGATTTTTTCTTTCTTATCTGTGTAGGGAGGATATAAGAGCGTAAGTTCAGGCTTAGAGCTCTTTTTGAGCACAGATTTCATGTTTGAGAATTGATCAAAACCAGATTTTCCGTGATAGCGGCCAGTTCCAGAATCGCCGACACCACCGAAACCAAGGTCTGGAACCCCGTAATGCAGCAGAGAATGGTTAACGCAAACCCCACCAGAACTTGTTTGTGAGATGACGTCATCTACAACTCTCTTTGTGTTAGAGAAAATGTAGAGCGCTAAAGGTTTAGGCCGTGCATTAACGAATCCAATAACCTCTTCCAGGTTTACGAAAGACAGAACAGGGAGAATGGGGCCAAAAATTTCGTCACTCATTACTGCAGAATCTTCGGAAGGGTCTACAAGAATTGTGGGCTCCAGATAGCGGTCTGAAGCGTCATGGTTGCCTCCCAGGACAACAGTTCCGTCATTAAGTAAGCCGGTTAGACGATTCAAATGCCGCTCTGAAACTATTCGAGCATAATCAGGTGAAGTCTTTGGATCGGAGCCATAAAATCCACTGACTGCTTGCTTAATTCCATCAATTAATTGTTCGCGGATATTTTCATGTGCGAACACATAATCAGGTGCAATGCATGTCTGACCAGCGTTCAGGAATTTTCCCCAAGCGATACGGTTCGCCGCAGCGGTTAAGTCAGCGGACTCATCAACAATAGTTGGGCTTTTCCCACCGAGTTCTAAAGTCACGGGAGTCAAATGTTTTGCAGCAGCTTGCATGACGATCTGCCCAACATTGGTTGAACCAGTGAAGAAAATGTGATCCCATTTTTGTTCAAGCAACTCTGTAGCGACTTCAACATCGCCTTCCACTACTAAAGCAGCTTCGGGATCAACGTATTGGGGAAGTAACTCCGCCATCAGTCTGCTGCATTCGGGTGCCAATTCTGAAGGCTTACATACGGCAGTATTGCCGGCAGCAAACACCGCAGCCAAAGGATTCAATAACAAACTGATGGGATAGTTCCATGGAGTGATTACCAAAATAACTCCGAGTGGCTCAGGTTTAATGAATCCACGTCCTGGCTGTGCCACCATTGGAACACGTACTTTGCGAGATTTCATCCATTTACGAATATTTTTACGAATGTAACTGATTTCAGTAGCGGTAGTTCCAAGGTCAGTAGTCCACCCTTCAGCACGCGGCTTACCGAGATCCGCATCCAAGGCCGCAATTAGCCGCTCGTCGTTTTCTTCTAAAAGGCGAATCAACCCATCAAGTTGAGCTTCTCGCCATGAGGCGTCACGGGTTCTGCCGCTTTCAAACGTTTTACGCGCTGTAGACAATGCTTTAACAACTATTTCACTCACAAAATCACCAATCCAACTCATCGTCACTAGAGGTATAGATAATTTATGCCTTTTTCGCCTAACAAGTAAAGATGGGAAAAATGGCGTAGTCGAAGAAAATGTATTAAAAAGAGAGCATGCGCGAGACCAATGAACAAACTTTACGTGTGGAACTCGCTGCGGTATTTCGACTTGCCGCTAAATTCGGATGGCACGAGTCAGTAGCGAACCATTTCAGCGCCGCTGTGTCCGAAGATGGTCAAAGATTCTTACTGAATCCAAGATGGCGCCATTTTTCGCAAGTGCGGGCTAGTGAACTCCTCCTGCTGGATGTCAACGATGATTCAATCATGGATGAACCAGATGCTCCTGACCTTTCAGCTTGGAGCATTCATGGAGCGGTACACGCAGCGTTACCTAACGTTCGCGCTCTTCTGCACGTCCATTCGCCGTACGCAACGACGGTCGCTTCGTTGAAAGATCCAACAATTGTTCCAATAGATCAAAACACGGCAAGATTTTTTGGTGAAACTGCTTACGATCTTGAATTCGGAGGAATCGCTGACGACATTGAAGAGGGTAGAAGACTGGCTCAAATAATGAAAGAACACGACGTTCTTATGATGGGAAACCATGGTGTTGCCGTCGGAGGCGCCACCATCGCTGAAGCATTTGAAACGCTTTACTATTTAGAACGTGCGTGCCAGACACTAGTTTTGGCTTACTCAACTGGCCAGCCGCTATCGGTGCTTTCTGATGACATGGCGGCCAAAGTCGCTAAAGGATGGAAACAATTCTCCGGTATGGGTCAAGCGCACTTAGATCAGTGGATGGAAGTATTAGATAAAGAAGATTCAAGTTATCGCGATTAAAGCTGCTGTTTAAATAGTTGGCTGAAATCGTTGTATGAGTCTTCTACACCAGCAAGTCGAAGAAGATGCCAACTGATGGCAAGATTGCTAGACACAATCGGTTTCCCTAACTCTTGTTCAAGAGCAGTAACTATGCCAAAGGAACGCAGACTGGTGCAGGAAACAAAAACAGCTTCACAATCGCTATTTGCAAGATCACGAACACCAGCTGCTACAGAATCCTCTGAAATGCGAGCCACCACATAGTCACTCGGCTCAAGAAAAGAAGCAACTTTTTTGACTTCCAAACCTGAATCATTGAAGAAACTAATTATGGGAGCCGTCACTTCAGCGGTATACGGGGTCAGGACAGAGATGCGACTTACTCCTAGGGCTTGAAAAGCAGTAACAGCGGCAGTTATCGGGTTACTGCAAGCAACTCCTGGATGCGACTCTTGTATCGCACCAGTAACGGCTTCTTCACCGATAAGGGTCGCAGCGGAAGTGCAACAGTAACCGATGGCGTCAAAAGAGAATTCTGAGGGAAGAAGCGAAGCAGCGACTGGTAACCGTTCCTTCATGTCCGTAAGAGTTGAGGGAGTCACTTCAGAATCGTTAGGTATACGTGAGTGATACCAATCAACTCCCGGAATACGAATTTGGCGCATCTCGGCCTCGACTGTTTGATCGGTTTCAAGAACAATGAGGCCAATGCGTGCCTTGTGTCCGAAACCTTCGTCAGTCTCAAACTCTATTTGCTTAAGGGTCATTGCTTCACATGCCCATAGATGATTTAGCTTGTTGGTCAAAAAAGGAAGCAGTGGTTGGGTATTCAGGAAAAGCCATCTCGAAATCTGAGCACCTAACACGATTTGTTACGACACCTTTTACGAGCTCTCCTTCCATCCGGCTTGGTATGTGGTTTTTGTCGAGAGGTTTAGCATCTTCAGAGCGGTATTCGTTTATGAGAAGAGTCCGAGGTCCAGTTGATAAATTAGGTGCTGATCCATGCAGTAGGCGCCCATGCATAAAGCACGCAGTTCCGGGCTTACCGATAACGTCTATTCTCTTTTCGCTAAATTTGTCAAAAACTTCTGGGCTAACTGCACCGGTAAAAACTCCATCATGCCAATGTTCAAAAATCGGTCCGCGGTGACTACCAGGAACTACTTGCAGGGGACCGTTTTCTAAAGTCATTTCATCGATACTGATCAAGACAGCAACTAGGTCATCATTTGAATGGGGCTGGAAGACGAAATCTTGGTGAAAGTCGACTTTTGTTCCAGTTCCGGGTTGTTTGAAGTTGACTTTTGAATTGTTGAATTCAACATTTGGTCCAATGAGTTGGGCTATTGCATCAAGAGCTCGACTGTTTCTCATCACATCAAGGCATGCGTCAGAAACCTCAATCGGTGAAGAAACCCGACGTAAAGCAGGCTTTTCGGCCGTATGTCCGGGTTGGAGGTCAAATCTCGGTCTCCCGTCAATAGTTTCACCAAATGGCTCATTATGTTTCTTGCTTTCTTCAAGCCATTCATCGAAATCGTTTCGTACAGCAGTTATCTGATCAGCTGAAATGGCGTCTTCTAAGCAGAGGTAACCGTTTTCCCAGAATCCATCAATCTCGGATTGGTTTAAAGGCTGGTTTTCCATAAATGACTCTCCAAATATTTCTCGCGCCTAGATTATCGGGAGTTTCTCTGCAGCGCGCCTGCTCAGCAATTCTGGTCCAGTGGATCTGACAACGAGGTTTTCTTCATGGACCATGACTTTTCCAGGAGCCCATTCAAGTCCTGGCTCTAAAGTCAAAACCATATTTTCCTCAATCGGAGTTTCGTCATCGATGGTGTGTGAAGGCCATTCAGTGACCTGCATGCCGAGTCCGTGTCCCATGCGTCCGACGTTGTTGCCAAGCGACCCGTTTTTCATGAGTACGTCGTTCATGGCATTGAAGATTTGAGTTGTAGTTGCGCCAGGTTTAACGACTGCGAGTCCGGCTTCTGTGGCATCCCAGACAGCCTTGTAAGCATCCTGAGCACTTTGATCTGCAGAAGCGAAAGCAAAATTTCTATCAAAGTCGCTGAAATATCCGTCAAAAGTTGATCCGGTGTCAAAGATTAGAAGATCCCCTTGAGCGATAATTCGATCTGAAGGCTGGCGAATGATGTCATCGATGCCTCCGGGACCAGTTGCTCCGACAAGGTAGGGCACGTCATCTGCGCCCTGTCGAAGTATTTCTGCACGAAAAGAAGCAAAAGCTTGCCGTTCAGTCATCCCGGTATTGAGTATCCCGGGAAGAGCATCAAAAGCATCAGAAACAACACTGCATATATGTTGATGCTTGGCTATTTCTTCATCTGATTTCACCATGCGTAACGACCGAATTATTTCTGTTGAGTCAAAAAACTCACCAAAGGCTGCGCGTACTTTCTCATAATCTCGTAATGGCATTCGTACATGAGTTTCTGGGCCCATGGGAAGACCGATGCGACCATTAGGAGTAGTGACTTCTTTTAAACAGTCAATAAGAAGTGTGACGCCATCATCTTCAGGCTGAGGAGCCGGCCAAGTTCGAATATCATCGACCCAGGTTGAAGACATTGATGAAGCGCCAATGCTTGGTATGACCGCAATGGGTTTACCGGAAGAAGGGACAACAACGAACCACGGACGCGTGGGGCTTTGCCAAAAAGGGGTGTGAAATCCTGTGAAATAGCGCACTTCAGGTTCTGTGCAAACCCAGAGAGTTTCAAGACCCTGCTCTGCCATCATTGCCTGACAGCGCCGGGTTCGGTTTTCGAATTCTTGGTTTGAGAAACCTCGTTGTACTTTATGGTCCATACCTCATCTTAACTAATTTCTCCGTAGGGAAGAAATGACTGATGGAAGCAACAGAGTTACCTAGTATGGACAAATGACTGAAGTGGCAGATGAAACCTTTCCTTTAGCACGGATCCGTGAAGACACACCTGGGGTAAACGAGGTAGTTCATTTCAATAACTGCGGTAGCGCTCTTCCGCCCACACCAGTATTAGAAACTGTCATAAATCATCTAAAACGAGAGGCCAGTATCGGTGGTTATGAAGCCGCCGACGAGGCACAAGAACGATTAAACGCTGTTTATGATTCGACAGCAAAACTAATTGGTTCTCAAGCTCACGAAATAGCAGTGATCGAAAATGCCACAAGAGCCTGGGATATGGCGGTTTACGGTTACAAATTCAGCCCAGGAGACCGGGTACTGTTATGTCGAGCTGAGTATGTCAGCAATGTCATTGCGTTGCTTCAACTAAAAGAACGTCATCAAATAGAAATTGTTGTGATAGATGACGACGAGTACGGTCAGATTGACTTGGTGCATCTTGAAGAAGAATTAGCTAAAGGTGCGGAAATGGTCACGTTGACCCATACTCCGACCAGCGGAGGACTGATAAATCCCGCCGAAAGAGTAGGTGCCCTCTGTAACGCTTACGACACGTTCTTTGTTCTCGATGCTTGCCAGTCAATTGGTCAAACACCAATAAACATCAAAGAGATCGGCTGTCAGGTACTTTCCGCTACTAGCCGCAAGTATCTTCGCGGCCCAAGAGGAGTGGGTTTCCTGTATGTAGAAGAGTCGGCATTGGATCGAATAGAACCACCATTTCTTGATCTTCGTGCCGCAACTTGGACCAGCGACATGGGGTACGAAATTGTTGATGGAGCAAAACGGTTTGAGAATTGGGAAACCAATTTTGCTGGAAAACTCGGATTGGGCGCTGCTATAGATTACGCCTTGGATCTCACCGTGGAGAAAACATCCATAAGACTGAAGGCACTTGCCGAAATATTGCGATCAAAATTGGCAAGCCTTAATCATCTTTCTATTCATGACCAGGGCGAAGATAAAGGTGGAATTGTCACATTCAGTATTGAAGGATTGGAAAGTGAAGCCGTTAGCCAGAAACTACGTGCACAAAAGATAAATACTTCAACCACAGCTCCTGGCGCAGCACGTCTTGATTTAGATCATCGCGGAATCCCCACTGTGGTTCGAGCCTCAACTCATTACTACAACTCTGAAGAAGAGGTCGATATTTTTGTGTCGGCAGTGGACAGATTAAGTAATTGATTCTCTAGAAACTCCTTGTGTTAAAATAGTTAGGAAAGGAAGTTTGAAATGCCTAATTTTTCAGAAGAAACTCTTGTTGACACGCTCAATGAAATACTTGAGGCAGAGTTGTCTGGTGTCGTTCGCTATACGCACTATTCACTAATGATCGCAGGACCACATCGCATACCTTTAGTTGAATTCATGAAGGCTCAAGCCGTTGAGTCCCTTGATCACGCTCAGCAAGTAGGGGAGATACTTACGGGATTTGGTGGCCACCCGTCCACGAAAGTGGCGACGGTTGAAGAAACATTTGAACATGGGATAGGAAAGATTCTTCAAGAAAGCGTTGACCACGAACGACACACCATTGGGCTTTATCAAAATCTTCTTTCGTTAGTTGAAGGACACTCGGTGTTTTTGGAAGAATTTTCTCGTAATCAGATATCTATAGAAGAACAACATCAACTTGAGTTGCAAAAAATGTTGCGAGATTTTGTCTAATTTGTTCTAAAAATTGCTCGTATTAGTCACGTGGGTAAAGCGTTTCGGTGTGCCCGTCAACAGAAAGCAATTGTCCGTTAATAGAACGTGCGTGCTCGCTTGTTAAATATAAAATTAGATCCGCTATTTCATCAGGGTCTTGGAATCTTCCCATCGAAACACCTCTGGTGTACATTTGGCGAACGTCTTCTTCGTTTAAATCATCTGCTTCTGCATGAGCGGAGATAACACGGTCCATCCTTGGCCCGTTGATCGAACCAGGAGCAATCGCATTAACTCTTACGCCATAGGGACCCAATTCCATAGCTAAGGTCTTAGTTAAACCGACAATCGCAAATTTTGCTGCTACATACGGGGCTCGAAGAGGCATTCCAAGGAAACCTGCTGTTGATGACAGATTCACGATGACACCGCTATTGGCTTCTTTCATGTGTGCTGCTACGTGACGAGAGCAGAAGAACATTGCATCTAGATTAGTTCGTAAGCATTCTTGCCAATCTTTGACAGCTATGTCTTCTATTGCTGCAGTCGGTCCGCTTATTCCCGCATTATTAATCAGGATGTCAACTCCGTCTGCGACAATCTTGATTAACCAGCTTTCAACCGCTTCTGGATCAGATACATCAACAACTGTCCCACTTAAATGAGCAGGAAGGTTCTTGATTGATTCTGGGTCAATGTCGCAAACGTAAACGTTCGCACCTGCTTTACTTAGAGTTTCGGCGATAACGAGACCCAAACCGCTTCCGCCGGCAGTGACTACAGCTCTTTTACCATCCAAGTTTGTACTAAGCATCCTTATTTCCTAAAACTCCCTTATCTAGGCCCAATAATTGTTTAAGAGAAGAATTCTCGCTAATCAAATTCGGCAAGGCTTTATTTACAAAATTAACCAAAATAAGTGCTGCACTTGACATGAAGAGTCCTCCGACTACATCTAATGGCCAATGCTCAAGTTCGCTCACTCGGCTCCAGCAAGTCAGAACAACAATTGCCAGGAAACCAAAACTTATGACCTTTGATGAAAGAATTGACGTGCGTTCAGCGGAGAGTATCCATATGGTTCCAAAAATAAGAACACTGAATATGACATGACCACTTGGGTAGCCTCCGTTACCGAAAGAGTATTCAATCCATTCTCCGTTAGAAGTTGGTCGTGGTCGATGCACGAGGTCACCAATCCGCGTTAATCCGGTAAACGCCCCTGCTAAACCAAGGATTACTGCTGGATAGCGACCCCACAAATACCACACAGTTAAAACAAGAAAAGTAAAGACAATTGGGGCCGCAAGATCTGTCAGTAGTGGATCGCTAATACTGGCGAAGAAATCGATAAAAAAAGGTGAATTGCTACTCATCCAACGAGTGATTGACGCCTCCCCAGCAGCAGGCCCGTTACCTCTCGCTAAAACCGTACAAGCAATTGAAAGACCCACTAAAACCAAGAACATCGTTAGAGAGGAACGAGATAAAATGCTTCCTGACTGTTTAGGTTGGGATTCTTTTCTACCCATGATGGATCTTTCGGAAAGTGAGATTTATTCTTTCAGCGACTTTCTGTTTAGTTTTAGGTACTTGATGCTCCCAGAATTTCTGTGTATCACCACTCATGACTACGAGGTCTCCATGATGGAGGTTTAATGAAACAATTTCTTTTGGGGTTTGCTTCCGCCGAATTTGAAAACAACGTGTTTGCCCCAAACTAACTGAGGCAATGATCGGATGATCGCCGAGTTCGAGTTCATCATCAGCATGCCAAGCGACTCCATCTTGCCCATCTCTGTAGCGATTCAGTAAGACAGAGTTGAACGAAGCGTGGATAGTGTTCATTATGTCTTCACGCATCTCCGCTAGTACCGGTATCCACGGCCTGGCGGTATGGGTTACACCAGAATAGGTGTACGAGATGCCTCCGTCTCCATACCAGGCGGTTTCTCGTGGCTCAAGATGCTTTTTTCCAAAAACTACGATCTTTTTCTGTTTCCAACGAATCTTTCTGAGTTCTTGCAAGTAAGTGTCTGCTTTTGATGCTGGGAAGTACTCACGATGAATCGTTATAGATGCATCGTGAAGATCTAGAGTTCCTTCATCCTCCCACAACTTTCTTTGCATTTCTAGAGACTACCTAATGGGTAAAAGCCAATTATGTTTCTCGGGTTCTTAACCCATTAAGGTGCTTTCTAGTCCACAGATCAAGGCAGGCTTCCAGATACAGAAAGGATAGGAATTGGCAGAAATGTACGAAGCTAATCACACGATCCAGTCGTTTGACGCTAACTCTGGAGACATAGCCGATGATGCCCGTACGGCACTAGAGAAAGACGGCGTGATCTGCCTCCGGAGAGCATTTGACTCATCTTGGCTATCCGTTATCGAAGAAGGAATAATCGAAGCATTAGCTGGGGCAAGTGCTGATTTAGAGATAGTTAAACGAGAGAGCGATAAGGGACGGTTTTCTTTTAGTTCAGGAGCATGGCGAAGTGTGAAACCCTTTGAACGGTTTATCTTCAATTCTTCTCTCCCGGATTTGGTATGGCCGTTGCTTGACAGCTCAACCCTCACTCTTTTCTACGATTTCTTGCTAATAAAAGAAGCACATAGTGATAGTGCGTTAACACCATGGCACCAAGATCACTCCTACTATCCACTTGATGGCACAAAGGTTGTTAACAGCTGGGTTGCATTAGATCACATTCCTTTTGAATCAGCACTACGGTTTCTGATCGGTTCACACAATCCACCCGTCCTTTACCGTGCCGTTGATTTTGATAACCCAAACACCAGTTATCGTCATGCTCGTTCTGAACTTCCACTTCCACCTATTGATACGGATGGACCAGTAGCCGCAACAGAGTTGCAGCCGGGCGACATGCTCGTTTGGTGGTCGCACATGCTGCATTGCGCCCCCGGTAACCAACTCCCACGAAGACGAGCCGCTTTTTCGGTCAATTGGCTCGGCGATGACATCACCTATAACGGTCAACCAGCATTAGACACCTATATTGACTCATCGCTTAGCCGAGGAGACGCTGTTGTCAGTCAAAAGTTTCCAGTCGTACGGAAGATCGACGCCCCTAATAGCTAAATGCAAATCTCTAAAGCATGAAATTGGCGAAATGCTTGCCCGCAGGGCGTAAGCGAGGCAGAATTTTGGAAATTAGGAGAAGGCATGAAGTTAAACACAGCCGCTGATCTAGAAGAAATATTCAACTTAGATGAATATCCGATACAGAGTTTCCAATCCTCTTCACGTACTGACCTTGTTTCTGAAATAAGAAAACAGATGAAAGAGTTCGGATGTTGTCGAATACCTAATTTTATTCGCCATGAGATCGTCAAGCAGCTAGCTCAAGAAGCACAGAATCTACATGAAAAAACTTTTTGGTCAACTCGTGAACAAAACCCATATGCATCTGAAGATGATGAAACTTTCCCTGACGGACACCCAAGAAGATTTTTCTCACTCCGCAGTAATGGATTCATAAGTTCAGATCTACTCCCAGTTGACTCCCCATTGAATCGACTCTACGCATCTGATGTACTCACTCATTTTGTCTGGGAATGCCTTGAAGCTGATCGCCCGCTTTACCGATACGCAGACCCACTAGCCAGCCATCCCTACTCAGTCATGGAACCAGAGAGCGAATTCCCATGGCATTTCGATGGAAACGAATTCACAATCTCCGTTCTCGTTCAGCAGGCAGAACAAGGAGGAACCTTTGAATACGTTCCAGACATAAGAAGTCCCGGAGAAGAAAACTACGACAAAGTAGAAGCAATTTTGCATGGGGGAGAGGAAGGGGTGCGTCGTTTAGATTTAAATCCCGGAGACCTCCAACTTTTTAAAGGTAGGTATTCAATGCATAGAGTGACCAAGATAGAAGGGGCAACGACACGCTATATCGCTCTTCCATCGTATGTGTATGATCCATATCGAATGAACCAGCCACACCATTCAATCAACTACTACGGCAGGGCAACAGAAGCACACTATGAACGCTCAAAAGTACTGGTAGACGGCTTAGTCGATTAGTGGCTGGGATTTTTACAACATAATCTATAAGCATGTCTGATTCTCACCCCGTCGAATTAAGTTCCCAAAAATCACCTGAATTCGTATTACCTTCCGAAGACCCCACGGCGATAAAAGCTTTAGATGAAGCCCGCTTACTAGACGATAAGACATCACGAAGAGACAAAGTCGTAGAAATTCTTGTCCGATGGCCAGAGTTTCTTGATGCATGGGCAGAAATAGGCTCCTTAGGGCGCGACCCCATTGAAATGTACGCAGCGTACAGAGTTGGGTATCACAGAGGTTTAGACCGCTTACGTCAGAACGGATGGAGAGGGTCAGGCTTAGTGAGATGGAATGCCCCCCACAATCTCGGGTTTCTTCGCTGCCTGGAAGGCCTCGGGCTTACCGCTCAAGAGATAGGCGAAACAGCAGAATATGAGCGCTGCATGATCTTCCTAAAGCAATTAGATCCCACGTACGGATCAAACAAAGAAATTTGACAAACAAATAAGAACAAGACGCGTTACTGTAACCAAGTTTCGTTCTCTCGAACCACTATCACCGTTGGATAATCCTTCTTTAACGCTGCATTAGTCTCGCTAACGATGTGCTCCAAGTTTTGCCCAATAAGGCCATCACATCCCATTGATTCAGCGAGCTTGACAAAGTCAGGATTTCGTCCGGTGACACCAACTAAAGGAATAGATTCAGCGCCCATATCGTCTTGTATTTGCTTTAATCCGCCGTTATCCCAAATGATTACCGGAAGTCCAAGACCTTCTTCGGCGGCAACTATCAGTTCTTGGACGGTGAACATAAATCCTCCGTCACCAGCAAGACAAACAATTGGGGTGTGTTCTGGTAGAGAGAAAGCAGCACCAATAGCATTTGGAAGACCACAGCCAAGGGTGCAGTATCCAGCAGGATAACCCCAAGTTCGAGGAAGATTCCGCTCTATACCAAAAGCCCCGGTGTAAACAAGCTGACAAATGTCACCAACGAACACTGTTTCTTCAGGGAGCCCGGACTGCAACGCGGCTAAAAGTTTAAGATGCTTTGTTTCTGAGACAGTTAAATTCTTTTCAACCGCATAACGAACATCTGCAAGTTCTTTTTCCAGACTCGCACGTCTTCCTTCCACAGAAGAGAAACCCCCAAGAGCGTTAATAGCCTCAACTGTCGCTTTAGCATCAGCAACTATTCCTAAACTTGACGTGTATTGATCAGAGATTTTATTTGGATCGATATCAACACGTATGAGATTCTCTGTAAGGCACATTTTTTCAACAAAACTGTCTGTTTCAGCTAATTCTGTTCCAATGGCAAGCACAAGGTCACGACTAGATAGCCAATCACGTATTTCCGGCCTAACAGTTGACGCATTCAGGCTTAAAGGGTGACTATCTGGAACTATTCCTTTTCCTGCGGTACTTGCAACTACAGGCAAATCAAGAGACTCGACCAGTTCAATGATTCCTGAAGATGCCTCAGTGGCTCCACCACCAACCATGAGCACTGGGTGTTGTGCTTTCAATAACAACTCAACTGCTGTTTCTACATCTGCGCTGTCAGGATTAGGAGGAGAAGAAGTTGGTTGAGTTTCCCATATCTCTTCAACGGGCTGAGCTAAAACATCGATTGGTATGGAAATATGGACAGGACGAGGACGCTGTGAAGCAAATGAGTCAAATGCTGCAGCCAGCATTTCTGGAACGTCTGCTGGGGTAGTAGCGCGCATAGACAAAGCAGTGAGTGGAGTGGTCACTGCTTTTTGGTCAGGGATTTCATGTAAAGCGCCAAAACCTTTTCCATGGGTATGAGAGGCTGTCTCTGAAGAAATGAGAAGCAAAGGAACCGAATCAGCCCACGCTTGCCCGACTGCTGTCAAAGCGTTAGTTACTCCCGGTCCAGAAATAACTAGTGCGACTCCGGGCTTCCCGGTAAAGCGCGCATAGCCATCGGCCATGAATCCAGCACCCTGCTCGTTTCTCGCTTGCACGTGACGGATATCAAGGTTTTCCCAGTCGCGAAAAAAATCAAGCGTATGAACTCCAGGTATTCCAAAAACGGTATCAACGTCATACTTCGACAAAAGTCGCATGGTTGCGACACCGCAACTAACCGACTTTTCGCCTTTCATTTGGTAATGGGTTGTCACTAGAAATTCCTTTCCAATTCTCGCAAAATAGCCTCTGTGACTTCGTTTGTCGTCCCGAGCCCGCCTAAATCTGGGGTTAACGGTCCGGTTCGCGTGACTTCTTCGACAGCTAAGTGAAGTTTTTTTGAAATTTCTTGCATAGAAAAACCAAATTCAAACATTAAGGCGAGGCTTAAAATCATCCCAATCGGATTAGCGATGTTTTTTCCTGCGATATCTGGTGCAGTGCCATGAACAGGCTCATAAATTCCAGGAGAGTTTGACTGGTCCGTCAGCGAAGCGGAGGCAAGCATTCCTAACGAGCCCGAAAGTGCCGCAGCCTGATCAGAGAGAATGTCTCCAAAAAGATTATCTGCAAGTATGACATCGAATTGTTTTGGGTTAATAGCTAACTGATATGAACAGTTATCTGCATACATGTTTTGAAAATGAACATCGGGATATTCAAACGAAACCTCTGAGACTATTTCTCGCCAAAAAGCACCTGATTCCATAACGTTTGCTTTGTCAACAGAAGTCAGATGACCTTTTCGTTTGCGGGCAAGTTCAAAACCAAATCGGGCGTGGCGCTTAACTTCGTTTACGTCGTAGGCGGCGGTATCAAAACCTCGTTTCGGCCCTTTTGAGTCACTTTCAATTCCGCGCGGAGAAGCAAACATGACCCCACCACACATTTCTCTCAAAACGATCAAATCAACTTCATCCAGGAGTTCAGGACGGTAAGGGGTTTTTTCGTTCAAATGGCTATAACTCCTTGCAGGTCGTATTCCCGCAAAAACATCAAGTTCCTTTCGTAGGCGCATAAGCCCATCTTTTTCTTCTGGTGTCCCTCCCGGAGCAAGATTGCCCCACTTTTCTCCACCGACTGCACCAACTAATACAGCATCAACGTTTTTAGCCTGATGCACTGTTTCATCTCTGCAGAACGTCCCGTAGGCATCCCATGCCTGCCCATGTATCAGATCTTCGTGAATCACCAAAGACAAATCAGCCATATCAGAAATTTTGTGTAGCACTCGAAGGGCTTGAGACATGACTTCAGGGCCGATTCCATCTCCTGGAAGGACAAGGATTTCTATTTTTCGGCTCATAAATTTTTAAACAAGAAATACGAAAATGTAGATTATTTCAGTCCTGTTTTAAGATGTGAGTTCTTTTCGGAGTTCCATCATCGCAGCAAAATCACCGACCGGTCTGACTTGAGCAGTACCGACGTTAAAGACTGGAAATAACCCAGCGAATATCTGCGCAGTGTCATCTGCATCCACTACAAAGAAAAACTGGTGACCCGGAGGGTCAACCCAAGCTCCAAGTACATCATTAACATTCTCTTTTAGGGTGTCAACGACAATAGCGAAGGTCTCTGACATAACTTCATCGTTATGGGCAGGGCACGTATGTTCATCGTGGGTGTGTGTTATATGGAAAAGCATAATCTTGTCAATTTCTCTTAGTTGGTGAATTAAGTCTAGATTTTTCTAAACGAATACTCAAATAGGCATCTCTGAGGGATAAATGTTTGAAAATTAAAATTTGGTGTACCTTTAACTTTGGGAAAAATTATGGAAAAACTTACAGGTATTGAACGCCTCACTTACGAAAAGGAAGCCACTTCACCTTTTGTGGGAAAATTTGGTTTACGGACTCTTTTTAATTTGATTTGGGCAATTGCCGGTTTTGTTGGAGTGATCATCCTCACTGAAAATGGCACACTTCCTTTATTGGCAGGAATGGCGCTCAGTGCGCTTTTCGTCCAAGCGTTTTACATGCCAATGCATGAAAGCGTTCATCACACCCCATCTGGAGGTAATCCTAAATTATCTTGGCTTGACAATTTGATAGGCCAGATAAGTGGTTTTGTTCTTTGCGAAAGCTTCACCGGACATGTAACGACACATTTATTGCATCACACGCATGCCAACGGAGAAGAAGATCCTGACGTCTTAAATTCGGAAGGAACCCCTGCGCAAATATTTGGTCGAACCATTGCAGGAGCTTCGCTGTACTTACTGACTCCTTTTCTTGCGTTTTTCCCTTCCCTTGCTTTACTTTTTCCTAAAAAAATTCGAGAACGTTTCGCTGAACGCTCAAGATTGCGGGGACCAGAAGTGGCAAAAGCGATTCAAATCGTCGCAACCCTTCATGTTTTAGTTTTAACCATGGGCACAATCTTTGGTTACGGAAAAATTGTTTGGCTTCTCTGGTACCTTCCTACTTGGGTAGCGAGATACTGGTTAGCTCTGGTTTTTGCTTGGTTGCCGCACCGGCCACATGAAGAAACCACTAGATACAGAGATACAAGAATATTTACTTTCCCAGGAAGCACTTTCCTTATACGCGGCCATGATCATCATCTGCTACACCATCTATTTCCTCGTGTGCCGCATTATCACTTACGGTCGCTATGGAAAGAGATGGCACCACACCTTCATGCACAAGGAGCAAGAATTGAAGGTAACGCAGCGCGACACGCACTAAATATGAGTGGAGCTAGCTCTCAAGAGACTCTTTAAGCCGATTTAGAGTAGGTCGAAGAATAAGAGTGTAAGTGTCCGAAATAGCGTTTTCGCGATGCACTTGAGCTTTCAACCGATCAGGGTCAGAAACCACCGCCATAAAAGCACGTTTACTTGGATAATTGATAAATCGAATCTGATCCCAATCTCTACCATCGCCAAGAATTGTTCCTTCGACAGCAAAGAATCCAGAAACACTTACCCCATGTTGAGCGGCTACTTTTGCTGCTTCTGAAGTGTAATTGTTCATATCTTCAGGATTTTCTCCTAAATCAACAGATTCTTCATATTTCAATACATGAAGAACGACTATTTCACCATCTTCTTCGGTTGCAGGGTGGGGGACTTGATCAGGGTCGACGCTCGAAACTCCTTCCATCTCGGGTAATGCGGTTGGAAGCCCACCCATAACGATTGTTGATTTCATTCCCGCTTCCTTATGAACATGTTTCTCTTGGAAGTCTTCACGCTGCTGCATTTCTATAAAAGACTTCCGAGTCGGATATTTCACAATGGCGACACGGTCCCACAGCGGATCTTTTCCTAAAAGTTGTTCTTCAACTTCAGCGATAAAAACGAGTTCCGCTCCAATCTTTGCTAACACATCGACTGGTGAGTAAATGTCGTCAGCTTGCCTGCCAGATATCTGACTCTCCTGACCATCCTGGTAGTCAGCCGATTCACGATAATGCATGAGATTAACCATCCAAACGGGGCCGTCTTGATCAGGTTCTGTAGTGGCTAGCTTCTTTGCATATTCAATGTCTACCACTCCGTAGCGTGGACCCTTGGCAGGTGCGTCATTCATAGTCGTCCTTAGTTTTTAGCGATGAATTCGTTAATTATTTCTGCTAGTTCAGGGCCTTTGTCCTCCTGAAGGAAGTGCCCGGCATTCTCAATTTTGACATGCTGCTGGTTCTCTGTTCCAGAAACTCTGCCGATAAAAGCACCTTCTCCTCCTTTGGTGACCGGATCGCTGTCACTGAAACAAGTGAGGAATGGTTTTTCAAAACGTTTCAGAACTTCCCAAGCTTTCTGATTATTTTTTGACTCGGGATTATCTGGAGTGGTGGGGACTAACGAGGGGAATATGCGCGCTCCAGCTTTGTAAGAGTCATCGGGAAATGGTGCGTTATAGGCAGAAATGACTTCTTCAGAAAAATCACTCACACATCCGCCACCTACAATCTTTCCAATATCGAAGTGTGGAGATTCTTGCGAGAATTTCTGCCACGCCATGAAAGCAGCACTGAGAGGGCCGTCACCTGTCGGGAGTCCTGTGTTTCCTATAACCACGCGAGAAAAGCGTTCTGGTGATGCCGCAACTAACCGTAGACCTATTAACCCACCCCAGTCTTGACCGAAAAACGTGATGTTTGAAAGATCAAGAGAATCAAATAAGAGTTCTGAAATCCAAGTTATGTGGCGGGCATATGTGTAATCTTCTTTTTCTGAAGGCTTATCGCTTTTCCCAAACCCGACAAGATCAGGAACTACAACTCTGTGCCCTGCGGCCACTAAAACAGGGATCATGTGGCGGTAGAGGTAGCTCCAAGAAGGTTCACCGTGAAGTAAGAGAATAGGGTCAGCTTCTGAAGGCCCTTCGTCCAAGTAGTGCATCCGTAGTTGCCCACCTTCTGTGTCAGAAACATTTACATAATTTTCCGCAAAGTTGTAGCCCGGAAGATCAGCAAAGCACTCTTCAGGCGTTCTTAAAGCTTTCATGAAATCAGTCTCCTTTAGTGATTTCAACGCGATGGAGATCATCTCCAACTTCGATTTGTCCAGAAAAATGTTGCGCAGCGAGATCCACCCAGTCTTGTCCATCTCCGGCGGGACTCGTCACATTCAAATCAGGAACGTAATGCGTCATTATTAAAGTAGACATTCCGTTCCGATCAGCAGTTTGAGCTGCCTCTTCAGGAGATGAGTGATAGTCCAAAATATCTAGCCCACGTGGGTTAGGTGAGAATTGAATGATGTCCTTCCTGATTACAGTATGGATTAGCGCGTCTGCACCTTCGCAAAGGGAATCAAGCCCAGGGCACGGAAGAGTGTCTCCCGCAGTGACTACTGACACTTCATTGTGGCTGAAACTAAAAGCGATACTTGGTTCAACTGGCTTGTGATCGGTTGGGGCGCATGCAATAGATACTTCACCTTCCAGGGGAACCGGTCCTTCGGTCACCTCAATTACATTCAGGAGAGGGGGATTGTTGAGATCATCGTGATGATCCATCCGGTACTGCACATCTCTACTTAAGGAGGCAAGGATGGAGTCGACGACTTCTTGAGTTCCGATTGGACCAACAATGGTTAACGGCTTTTCGGCTGGACCAAGAATCCAATAGGAAGTTATAACGTCGTTCAAATCTGTGAAATGGTCACTGTGTAGGTGGGTGAGTAGTACTCCATTTAGGTTTCCAGCTCCCAGCCAGAGACCGGCTAGACGCATTAAAACTCCACGACCGGCATCTACTAAATAATGTTCGTCTCCGGCACTAATTAAAGTAGCCGGACCTGCTCTCTCTGCACTCGGGATAGGGCTTCCCGTGCCGAGAAGAGTTACAGAAATAGTCATTGTCTTGCATTCTCCGCTCTAGCTATTGCTTCTTTGGTTCCAGATGCTTCACGCGAAAGTAGTTGAATTGCTACTTCGTGAAGGGTTCCAGTAAAGGGAAAAGTTCCGTTGTATCGAGTTGAAACTTGCGACCCATGGTCAGATCCGATGCTTTGCCCTATGGAAGAAATCATCCGCATGTATAAAGGCAACTCTCCTTGGCCGGAGGGAATGTCATTTATTTTCAATTCGCATGACCCGACTCTTCCTTCTCCGCGACGGAATACCGCAGTCAAAGTTGCGTTCCCTTCAGGTATTTCTGTTTCAGATTCGATGATTGTGTGGTCATCAAACGCGTTGTAGTCAACCACAAGCCGGTTGTTTTGAACAAATATAGAAATCCCAGAATTTATGGTTCCTTGAGCCCAAAGCACTCCTTCCGTCGAAGTATCGCAAGAAATTTGGGCAGTCAATTCCCAACTTCTACCACCGACAGCGGCAGAGGCTTGTGCAGTTATAGGGGTCATCGGCGGGCGATAAACATACCTTCGGTTCGCCGGGTGAGGGGACCTATCGCGAAATCTCGCTCCGAAAAGGACGAAACCTCTCTCATCAAGCGGGAGAACCCCGTTGCGCTCTGCTTCGCTCCACCAGAGGTCAATTAATTCACTGAGTTTCTCTGGCTGTTCATCTGCAAGATTCACACATTCAGACATGTCGTCGGCAAGATTGTAAAGCTCCCAAGCCTCAGTATCAAAATCTGCTTCAGTTTCGTGCTTGCATACGGCCTTCCATTCTCCCGAAATGAGAGCGCGACTTCCACTCTGCTCAAAATATTGCAAGGTGTTGGTCGCTGGAGCTTCAGGAGCGTCTAGAACGCTTGCAAAAGAATGTCCTGTTATCGGCATTTGTTCAAATCCCTTTATGTTCTCAGGGGCAGTAATTCCGATGAGTTCATAAATTGTCGGGACAATGTCGGCCACATTAATGAATTGGTTTCGCAAAGATCCGGTCTGCTCATTATTTACACCGTTAGGCCAGTGAAGAACTAGTGGTACATGCACACCACCTTCGTGAGTATTTTGCTTGTACCACTTGAAAGGTGAGTTGCCGCATTGAGCCCATCCCCATGGATAGTTGGTGTGGCTGTGTGGTCCACCAATGTCGTCGATGCGTTCAATTGCCTCATCAGGGCTCTCTAAAATTCCATTAAAGAATTTCATTTCGTGCATCACGCCAAAAGGGCCACCTTCCTGAGAAGCGCCATTGTCGGCTAATACAAGCAAGATTGTGTTATCTAATTGCCCCATTGCTGATAAGCCATCAACTAATTTGCCGATTTGGTCATCTGTGTGGTCCAAAAATGCGGCAAATGCTTCTTGAAGTCTTGCGGCGAGTTTTTGTTGATTCTCGGGTATGTCATCCCACGCATCAACTCCAGGGTTTCTTGGAGCCAGTTGTGTTCCTTCAGGAATGACACCTAATTCTATTTGTTTCTGGTAGCAACGTTCCCGCATGACGTCCCAGCCTTCATCAAATGCGCCACGATATTTTTCAAGATATTCGGCAGGCGCTTGATGTGGGGCATGTGTCGCTCCGAAAGGAAGGTAAGCAAAAAATGGGCGATCAGGTCGAATTCCTTTACTGTCGGAAATCATTTGTAGGAGTTGATCTACAAGGTCTTCGCTTAGGTGGTATCCCTCTTCAGGGCTCTTTGGTGGGTTTATATGATGGTTGTCAGCAGTCAACTCGGGATGAAATTGGTCAGTTTCACCTTCGAGAAAACCGTAGTATCGGTCAAATCCGCGTTGAAGAGGCCATTGATCAAAAGGTCCAGCTGCAGAGGTGTTTTCCATCGGGGCAAGGTGCCATTTGCCGGTACAGAATGTCGCATACCCTTCAGCGGACAATACTTCAGCGATTGTTCCAGCATGGTTAGATATATGACCTAGTTGATGAGGGAAACCAGTTTGCCAATTAGAAACTCCTCTCATTCCAACCGCATGTTGAGATCTTCCTGTAAGTAAAGAAGCGCGTGTTGGCGAGCAGAGGGGAGTGACATGAAAGTTTGTGAACTGTAGCCCGTTACTTGCTAACGCATCTACATTTTCGGTATCTATTTCTGAGCCATAACTTCCAAATTGGGCAAAACCAGTGTCGTCCAGGAGAACAATGATGACGTTTGGTGCGTCTTCCCCGGGGTGTGGTGCTTCAGGGAACCATGGTTCAGAATCGGCAAGAGTTCTCCCAATTTTTCCTTCAAATGGTTGACTCATTTCATACCTCAGCTTTTTCGTCTAGTAATTTCATGATTTCTCGGGCGACCATTGGCCCAGCATTCTGGTTCTGACCAGTAACAATGTTTCCATCAACTTCCCAGTGGTTTGCGAGCGGGTCACGCCGTCTATGAGTGCATTGAAAATCGGCTCCAAGCTCCCGCAATTCTTTCTCCGGATGATGAGGGGTGGTTTCGATGCCGAGCTCCCGAACTTGCTTATCAGTTACTGCAGTGATTCTGCGTCCCTTCACCAAAGGTTCCCCGTCAGCATTTTTTGCCTTAAGGAAACCAAGAGGACCGTGGCACACCCCACCAAGAACAAGATTTTTAGCATTTGCTTCCGTTACTTTCTCCCCGATCATGTCGGAGAAGCCAAGATCAAAAGCCGCACCCCATCCGCCTGCAAAGAAGATGACGTCATAATCATCAACATCAATATCAGAAATGTTTATTGAATTTCTTACTTTAGTTTTCAACTCGGTATCGGCAAGAAAACGATCATCATGTTCGGACCGGGGAATCGGACGCAACGAGATTGGATCAACAGCTATTTCTCCACCTTTAGGACTGGCGAGATCAACTTCAATACCTGCATCGGAGAACAAGTAGTAAGGGACAGTCATTTCTGAAGCAAATAAACCAGTTGGCTTTCCAACGTCAAGCCAGGCGTGGTTCGTGCAAACTATTAAAGCCTTCAAACCCTCACTTTTGAGTGTGTAGCTTTCGGTGTCATGAGGGTGCATGCCCAATTTTCTAACCAGTCGCCTTAATGCCCTCGCCGGAGGAGGGGGAGACTTTCGCGGAAGCTGCTCAACAGGTGGATTTCGTTTTTCATACGGCCAAGGGTTATTTCGTGCCGGGACAGAACGTTCCGCTTCTTGCGCTAAAGCGTCTTTCATGTAAGTAAAAACTTTTTGGGCGGTAATTGAATCTTGAAGATTGTTTACTTCAATTGGGTCTGCTGTTAAGTCGTATAGCTCCCATTGGTCAGGTATCGGAACAGTTCGGTAACTGTCACCACCTCTCATTGGGCTTGCTGAGAGTTGAGATTCAAACGGTGTAGACCATGTAGAAGGATCATCAAAAGCGCGAACAATTTTCCACAAATGATTCTGTCCGCCTTCCGCTTTCTCCTCAGGGACTGAAGTGACAATTCCTTCAAAGTTGCATGCGACATGTGCCGGCACTTGAATACGCAGAGGAGGAGGCGGGTTTTTGTTCATTCCGAGAGCCCTCGCCATGCCCGAAGCTAAAGTATCTCCCTCTAGCATGTTGTCTCGAGTCATGAAGTAAGCGGAGCGTCCTTCAAGCTCTGGTGAATCTATTCCGTCAATCAGTGAGGAAAGGTCACGACCGGGCAACGGATGCACTTCACTAAATTCAGTGGAAAGTTCCTCAGAGAGTTGAGTTTGATTCAATCCTGCCAAAGCAAGCGCAGTAGGAATGAGGTCAACATGGGAAGTCGGAACATTTTCAACTGTTCGCGCTGACGTCGAGTTCTTTCCGGTTCGCACAACCTGAAAGGGAACACGGGAGGCTTCATCGTAAAGGTTGTACCACTTTTGATGCAACCCTCCGTGTGAGCCGAGGAGATCACCGTGGTCTGCAGTCCGAAAGATTATGGCCTCACCTTCAGTTCCGTCAGTTACCGCAGTTCGGACTCTGTCAATTGGGGCATCAACTTCAAGATGAAGACGGTAATAAAGATTGCGATACTCCTGTTCGTTCTCCTCATAAGTTTTCTTCAATGTTCGAGTGGGTCCATAAGCAGAGTAATAAGAATTCTTATAAGCAATTTGAGCTGCAGGTTTTGTAGCGAGATCTTCATGGCGCGTTGGGGATTCCGGAACATCGGGTGGTAAAGAATCAGTTTCTTTCAAGGGGGATATGTCTCGACGTTTCCACGCTGGGAATAAAACGATGTCATGTGGATTTACAAAACTTGCAACAAGCAGAAACGGTCTTAGAGATTCGGAATCTCCCTCACTGCGTAATCGGTAGCGATTTTCTAACCAGCTAACAATTCGGTCGGCGATCAGGTCATCACGTATTGCCCCAGAGTTAGCCAAAGGAGCTCCATGTGGTTCCGGCCCTATCCATCCATCAAAACCAAACGCGTCTAATGGATTTGCCTCGCGATAGGCGTCAACGGCTGATTGTATGATTTCGCCACTATCAGTATTTGTGGCAAGAGGAAATCCGGTAGCAGGGTCCATTAAATCTGCATGACTTATATGCCATTTTCCGTCGTAATGGGTGTCATAGCCGGCGGCGCGGAACCAGTGGCCAAGCGTCGGTACTTCTCCTTCTCGTAGCCAACGCATACGAGTATCTGAAAAGGTTTTCCCAAGACCATCTGTTTGGGTTACCCCATGTAAATCTGGGTATTGGCCAGTAAAAAGAGTTGGACGGCTCGGCACGCAAGCCAAAGACCCGGTGTAATGCCGAAGAAAAGAAATTCCGTTCTCTTCAAACCATTTCCTGCCGGTCAAAGAGTTGTCACGCCAAGACTTCAGTTCTTCTCCCTCGTAGGGAGTGGGAGCACGTTCTTCATCTGTCATGATTATGACTACATCAGGTTTATTCATGAACTCTCTCCCTTTTCGATGCTGGCTCAACGTACTTTTTAAGATCGCGTAAGAGCTTCTTATTAATTCTGGCAATAACTCTTGAAACTATTGCGGCTGGGAGAGCAGCTGGTGGCCGAACAGGCAGCAACTCAATAGTTAAGCTCACTTTCGTTGGAGTTTCATTCTGGCTAATCCGCCAGCAATTAGTGGCGCTACGAAAAACTGGCGGAAGGCCAGAAAGCGTGTAGGCGAGCAGTTCTCCCTCATTCCACTCTGTCACTGTTTCGATGAGCGTGTTAGCTCCTTGTTGTATTCTGCGAGCGGAACCAATCCCTGAGCTTTCAGGAGTTAAGTAGGTGGAATGATCTACTACACCAGACCATGTAGAGATACTGTCAAAGTCCGATAAGACTTGCCAGATTTGATCGCTTGAAGCGTTAATGAATATATCTTTTTCAACAACTGCCATTATTGTTCTGCACCTTGTTGCGAAATGTTTGAAGAAAGACGAGCGATGCAAGCCTCGGCTTCGGAGGCAAGCTGAGCCACAACTTCTGATGCGGGAAGAATGCTGTCAATTAAACCGGCAATATTCCCTGCGCCGTTCATGGAAATTCCTTCTTTTCCTCCGCGATCAGTAGCAAGGGGGCCAATTGTCATTCCGGTTAAGACGGGTTGTAACGGCATTGGGAGAGGGTCTAATTTGTTGTCCTCCCAAGCTTTGGTCCACTTATTTGGAAGCATTCTGAAGCGTTTACCGGTGTATGAGCGGCTTATGATTGGTGACTGGTCAGCAGCAGCCACAATTCCGGCCTTTTGCCAACCTTGTATTCCTGCTTCTTCGGTGGCGAGGAATCGTGTTCCGACCCAAACGGCTTGGCAGCCCATCACTAGTGCAGCAGCAAGTCCACGACCATCACCAATTCCACCGGCTGCGACAACTGGGACATCCACAGCGTCGAGTACCTGTGGTAAAAGAGCGATGGTTCCTACGTGTCCGGTGTGGCCGCCACCTTCAGTACCTTGAGCTATAACTACCTCCGCTCCGTCTTTAACGACGCTTACGGCTTGTTTCGTGTTGCCGACTACTGACATTACGGCAACGCCGGCATCCTGTAGTCGTTTTGCTATAAATCCAGGTGAACCAAGTGCCCCTACGAATACGGGAACGTTCTCTTCCATGACGACTTCTATTTGGGCCTCAGCGTCTGTACCTAGAGCATTACGGTCCATGTTTGAAACCGCAGAAGTTTTGTCGACTCCTAATTCTTGAGCAATACTTTGCGCTGCTTTCTTGTGTTCTTCTGGAATCAAATCTGCGACATCGGACATCTTTGTTCCGCTTTGATCAATTCGTGCCGGAAGGATGAGATCAACTCCGAAAGGTTTATCGGTCAACTCGTAGGTTCGGCGAATCACGGTCCGGATTTCTTCAGGTGACATCGAGGTGCAGCCGAGGACACCAAGCCCTCCTGCATTTGAAACAGCGGCAACTAGCTCTGGTCCCGCTATTGGGCCCATTCCTGCCGAGAAAATAGGCAGTTCAATACCAAGTTTTGAACAAAGGGGAGTTTTAAGCATGTCTATTCTTGGCTTTCCGTGCTGTTCAGTTTTAATACGGTAGGAATATCTTCAGAAGAACCGACTTGTTTAAGCCGGGCAGAAAAAAATCCGCCGTAGTCCCAAACAAGGTCACTTCCTTCTCTCCATCGTCGAACCTCAATTGGCATGCCAACAGGTCGTAGGATGTGAACTCCGTCTTCGTAGGTGGCTTTTACTGTTATCGGAGTCTTGAAATCGGCTGCCATGACATCGTTTACGCCGTTTTCTTCGGTTCCGTCGCACCTCATATCGTGGATAACCCCACCACTGGTGATGACAATTCGATCTCCGCTTTGTTCGATTCGCTGAATTGATCCAAGAATTTCATGATCCGTTTGAGGTGTTCCTTGAACGGATACTTCGTACGCCTCCCAGAGTCCTCGAAGGTCAGGAGCTTCAGCGATGAGAGTAGTGGGGCAGCCAGAGAGAATAGCTCCCGGAAATATGCCTTTGTAGCCGCCCTCAGGGGTTTTTGCGACCGGAATACTGTCTACAGAACGTGTATTAGGTGCACTTGATTGTTCACTCATGTATTCAGCCTTATACAAGGTTTTCTAAATTCAAAATCCAACATGAAATAAGTTACTAGTCGGTAACTTATTATGCAAACCGTGTTAATGTAGCGAAAAGAAGAGTAATGGATTTAACTAGAGAACAAATCTCTGGCAGGATAGTTATCTAATGAAAGACGGTAAGCAAAAATTCAATTTTCTTGCTCAGCATGCATGGGCCAAGACCTGGTGGCGCATGAATGAAGACAAAGTAATAGAAGATCATTACCGCAAAAACAATAAATCCAGTAGTAAAAGAAAGCGTTTTTCCAAAGGATAACTATGTCTCCAATATTCAATAACCGTATAACTGAACTCTTAGGAATAGAGATTCCAATAGTTCAAGCCCCAATGGGATGGATATCGCGTGCGCAACTCGCCTCAGCAGTCTCCAATGCGGGAGCGATGGGAATCATCGAAACTTCTTCCGGAGAACTTGATGCGATACGTGAAGAGATAAAGAAAATGAATGATCTCACAGATAAACCCTTCGGTGTAAATATCGCTCAAGCTTTCGTTCGTGACCCTGGCATTGTTGACTTTGTCATTGATCAAGGGGTGAAATTCGTAACCACATCTGCAGGCAACCCGATGCAATACACGTCGTTACTCAAAGAAGCAGGATTAACAGTGTTTCACGTAGTTCCCACGCTTTACGGAGCTTTAAAAGCAGTCGAAGCGGGCGTAGATGGACTGGTTGTCGAAGGAGCTGAAGGAGGGGGATTCAAGAACCCCCGAGATGTAGCACTTATGGTGCTCTTACCGTTGATCTGCTCAAAAGTAGATGTTCCTGTGATAGCTGCTGGAGGAATGGTTGATGGAAGTTCAATGGCTGCAGCCTTGGCGCTAGGCGCCGAAGGAATCTTGATGGGTACTCGGATGGTTAGCGCTCAAGAATCTCCTGTGCATGACAATTGGAAACAAGCAATAGTGGATGCAGCGGAAACAGACACAGTCTTTCTCAACCGGCATACCTCACCTTCCTTACGAGCGTTACGAACAGAAAGAAGCGAAGCTTTAGAGTTCGACATGGAAACTAACGCGATGACCGCATTAGTTGGAAACACTCAAGATTTGTATTTCGGTGGAGACATGAACGCAAGTCTTGCGTTAACCGGTCAAGTGGCTGGGCGAATCACTGAAGTAGACCCAGTCAGTAAAATTATTTCAGAATGCGCTACTGAATGCATCCAAATACTTGAACAACTATCAAGTAAATATTCAAACGCATAAAAAACTCAGGAGATTAAAGCCTCTGTTTGGTTTTCATCACCAGGAATAGAATCTGATTCTGTATTGGTGAAGATCATAACCCCGTCATCAACGGAAGCTTTTGAAATTAATTTAATGTCCCTATGGAAGTCCTGTGTGTGCAGCCATGGTTCGCGGTCGCCTTGACGGGGGAGAAGGGGCATCATGCGTTTCATGTATCCCGCAGGGAAATCTTCGATCCATTGCCGTTTTGGCATGTCAGCATCTTCTTCTCTTAGACGCGGGGTGCATTGTGTCATCTCAACTTTTTCCATGTGATTCAAAAGTCGGCAAACATATTCACTTGTTAAATCAGCTTTGAGCGTCCAAGAAGCATTTACATAACCAAAACAAGAAGCCAAATTAGGGACATCAGAGTAACCGACTCCTTTATATGTCCATGTTTTAGAGAAATCAAGTGGGTTACCGTCAACAAAAAAATCCATTTCGCCAAGAGTTACGAGCCGAAGGCCTGTGGCCGTAACGATTATGTCGGCTTCCAAGACGTTCCCGGACGTTAAACGAATACCTTCTTGAACAAATGAGTCGATGTGTTCAGTGACAACAGAAGCTTTCCCGGATCGAATAGAGCTAAAGAGGTCACCGTTCGGGAGAAGGCAGAGTCTTTGATCCCAGGGATTGTATGAAGGGGTGAAGTGTTTATCAATGTCGTAGTCGCTTCCGAGCTCTTCTTGCACCCCTTGGAGTAAAAGCTCCTTGACTTCTTCTGGATTCGTACGGGTCTTTTTGTAAACGAGACCCTGACGGAAAATGTTCTTCTGTCGGGTGATCCAATAAGCGACCTTGCCAGGAAGAATCTTTCGCAGAAAGTTAGCTATTCGATCTTGATCCGGCCGGGAAACAACGTAAGTTGGGGAGCGTTGCAGCATCGTCACATGTTTGGCGTCAGAAGCCATTGCTGGAACTAACGTCATTGCGGTCGCTCCCGATCCGATTACCACAACTTTCTTATCTGTGTAGTCAAGATCCTCTGACCATTGCTGAGGATGAACAATTTG
>Ga0208277_1000349_pt1 | contig 27648 bp, 25 predicted proteins | sample ETNtaG_5_FD_185782 | JGI IMG/M metagenome (GOLD analysis project Ga0208277, IMG submission 185782) | Marine microbial and viral communities from oxygen minimum zone, Eastern Pacific Ocean - ETNP201406SV205 (SPAdes) (version 2) | ecosystem: Environmental > Aquatic > Marine > Oceanic ...
TGATGGACACTTCGTGATGATAATAGAATCTGCTCTTATAGAGCCTTTTTTGGATTCTCTTAAGGTTCCCCTTGGCATCAAATAATCATTGAAATACAGATTTGAATAATCAGTTAATAAAATAGAATATGTAGGGATAACCTTTCTATGTTGAAATGCATCATCTAAGAGAATCATATTAACCCCATAATTTATAAGATTTGTTATTCCTCTCTTTCTTTTAGTATCAACGGCAACTTTAATGTTTTTAAATTTTGAAAAGTACTGGAATGGCTCATCTCCAATTGATTTGGCATCATCTTTTTCAGAAGCCAATATAAATCCTTTTGATTTTCTTTTGTAACCTCTGCTTAATACACCTACTTTATAATGTTCTGAAAAATAGTCTATAAGAAATTCAACCATTGGAGTTTTTCCAGTACCGCCAGCATTTAAATTACCAACACTAATTACGGGAACATTAAACGAGTATGATTTAATCATACCTAAATCATAAAGTTTATTTCTAAAATATGTTATTAGAAAAAACTGCAAGCTCAACTTCCAGTAAATTATTTTTTTTAGCAATTTCACGGTAACTAAAGTAATTATTTATCTTTGAAATAAATAATTGGACTATGATAGTTAAAGATGTAATTGACTTTTTAGATAGTTATGCTCCGCTTAAGTATGCAGAGGATTTTGATAACGTAGGGTTATTAGTTGGAGATAAAAAAGATAAGGTGAAAGGAATTATTGTATGCCTTGACTCGACTAAAGACGTAATAAATGAAGCAATAAACTCTAATTGTAACTTAGTAATAAGTTTTCATCCAATTATTTTTGGTGGAATAAAAAGACTCTCTCCTGGAAATTATGTGAATGATGCAATTTTACTTGCAGCAAAAAATGAAATATCAATATTTGCAATTCATACTGCCTTAGATAATTCAAATGCTGGAGTTAATATGAAATTATGTAATGAATTGGGTATAGAAAATCCTAAAATATTAATTCCAAAAGAAAAAACTATAAAAAAACTCACTACCTATATACCTTATGAATATGTTGATGAGTTAAAAAATAAATTATTCAATTCTGGTGCAGGATCAATAGGTAAATATGAAAATTGCAGTTTTACATTTGAAGGAATTGGCACTTTCAAGGGAAATGAAAATTCAAATCCCTCTATTGGTCAAAAGTTGAAAGACACTAATCAAAAAGAAGCCTGTATTAATATTACATATTTAAAACACCTAGAAGAGAAAGTCATTACTGCACTCAGAGAGACACATCCATATGAAGAGATAGCTTATGAGATTAAAACACTTGAAAATATAAATGAAAATATTGGAATGGGAATGTATGGTGAATTTGAAGAATCGTTAGATGAAAATAATTTTATCGCATACATTAAAGAAAAGCTTGGAGTTAAATTTATAAAACACTCTAAATTGTTAAAAAAACCTATCAAAAAAGTCGCAGTGCTTGGAGGTTCAGGAAGTTTTGGTATTGAAAAAGCAATTTCTGTAAAAGCAGATGCATTTATTACATCTGATCTTAAATATCATGATTATTTCAAAGCCGAAAGGTCAATTCTTTTAATAGATGTTGGACATTATGAAAGTGAACAATACACAAAACAATTATTGTTTGATATTCTTACAAAAAAATTCCCTAATTTTGCAATCGCTTTGGCGAAAACAAATACAAACCCTGTAAACTACAGTTAAAATGGCGAAAAAAAAAGAACCAACAGTTGAAGAAAAATTAAGAGCATTATATGACTTACAATTAATCGATTCAAGAATTGATAAAATTAGAGACATAAGAGGGGAACTTCCACTAGAAGTTAGAGATTTAGAAGATGAAATTGAAGGTCTAAATACAAGGATTGAAAAATTAGATAATAGCCTGAAAGAACTTGATGAACAAATATCTTCAAAGAAGAATCTAATTGAAGAGTCCAAAGCCTTAATGAAAAAATACACTGAGCAGCAAAAAAATGTTAGAAATAATCGTGAATTTGATTCCCTTACAAAAGAAACTGAATATCAAGAGCTTGAAATTCAACTAGCCGAAAAAAATATTAAAGAATTTAAAGCTCAAATCGAATTAAAAAATGAATCGATTGATGCCGTCAAAGCAACTCTTAACGAAAAGACTGATCATCTAAAACATAAAAAAGGTGAACTGGATACAATACTAAAAGAGACAGAGAAAGAAGAAAATATGCTTCTTAACAAATCTGAAAAATATAAAAAGCTAATCGAGGAAAGATTATTATTTGCTTATGGTAAAATTAGAAGTAATGTTAAAAATGGACTTGCTATTGTACCAATTGAAAGAGGTGCTGCTGGCGGATCTTTTTTTACAATTCCTCCTCAAGTGCAAATGGAAATTGCTGCAAGAAAAAAAATAATCACTGATGAACATAGTGGTAGAATTTTAATTGATGAGGTTTTAGCTAACGAGCAAAGAGAAAAAATGGAAAAACATTTTTCAAGTATCTAAACCTTGAAGAAATCTATTATATATTTTTTATTCCTATTTATAAGTTTTTCATCTTGTACCCAGAATATTGAGAAGAATAATAAGCAATTAAATCTAAATCCCATTTCTATAAATGAAAAAAACGTCCATAAAGCATATTTTGCCAGTGGCTGTTTTTGGTGTGTAGAAGCAATTTATGAAAGTTTAGTTGGAGTCAAAACAGTAACTAGTGGATATTCTGGCGGAAGCACAAAAAATCCAACTTATGAATTAGTAAATACAAAATTGACTGGTCATGCTGAAACAATTGAAGTAGTATATAACCCAAAAAAAATCACTTTTTCAAATTTGTTAGATGTGTATTTTGGTTCTCAAAATATCAGTCAACTAAACGGTCAAGGTCCAGATAATGGACCTCAATATCGATCCATTATTTTTTACCAAAATCAACAACAAAAGGAATTAATTTATAATAAAATTAAAGAAATAAAGAAAAATACTGGATTAGAGGCTGCAGCTGAAGTATATCCGTTTAGAAAGTTTTGGATAGCAGAAAATTATCATCAGGATTTTAAAAAAAATAATCCCAATCATCCTTATATAAAAAATGTTTCGAATCCTAGGTTTGATAATTTCAAATTTAAATTTGATGATTTAATAAAAAACTAGCTCTAATAGACATGTTTGATTTAAAAGCTAGCACATATTTACAAACTCATTCCTCCAATGAATCTCAATTACTAGCCAAATTAAGAAGAGAAACTGAGCTAAAATGTTTAAATCCAATAATGCTTAGCGGTGAGTTTCAAGGAAATTTTTTAAGTATTATCTCAAAGATTAAAAAACCTAAAAATGTTCTTGAAATTGGTACTTATACTGGATATTCAACCATATGTATAGCAGAAGGTTTAGACAAAAAAGGCACGATTCACACAATAGACAAAAATGAGGAACTTATTGGAATTCAAAACAAGTATTTTGAATTGTCAAATTACAGAAATCAAATAAAGCAATATACCGGTGAAGCTTTAAAAATAATACCCTCAATGAAATTAAATTTTGACTTGATATTTCTTGATGCAGATAAAGAAAATTATTCAAATTACTTAAAAAAAGTATCTCCTTTACTTAACAAAGGCGGCATTCTAATCTCAGATAATGTTTTATGGCATGGAAAAGTGCTAGATGAAAACAGGAATTATGATAAAACGACCAAATTAATAGATGAATTCAATAAAAATATTATCAAGGATAAAACCTTACAATCAATTATGCTCCCAATTAGGGATGGGATAAGTGTTTCGGTTAAACTATAAGTCTCTTTTTATTGACCCTGTAACAGAATCAATTTCAGATTTCACCTTATTAATTTCTGTTTTTACCTGATTAGTGATATCATTTTTTGTATCTAATTTATCTTTTGAATTATTAATTTCTTGTTTTATTTCATTTGTTGCATGTTTTATGTTATTTATTCCTTTTCCAAGATTTCTTGCAAAATCAGGAATCTTATCTGCACCAAACAATAAAACAACAATAAAAATTATAAATCCAATCTCAGGTCCGCTGATAAATAAAAACATATTTTGGTTTAGCTTTATACAAATATAATGAGTAAGTTTATTTAACTAAAGTAACTCATAAATTTTATGAAAAAAATGTTACTGGCTAGCACATCAACTATATATGGCCAGAAATATCTTGACTATTTACAAGATGAGATTAAAAATCTATTTAGTAAATCCAAAAATATTCTTTTTATCCCTTTTGCAAGACCCTCAGGAATTACACACCTTGAATATACAGAAAAAGTAAAAAAATTTTTTGATAAATTAAATTTAAGTGTTTTAGATTATCAAAATGATGAAAATTTTAAAGAAAATATAAATAAATGTGATGGGCTTTTTGTCGGAGGAGGAAATACTTTTTTATTATTAAATAAATTATATGAACATCAATTAATTCCGATATTAAGCAGTAAAATCATAAAAGGCACTCCTTATTTTGGTACAAGTGCAGGAACAAATATCTGTGGGTCCTCAATTGGAACAACTAATGATATGCCAATTATACATGTTAAGAATTTTAAAGCCTTACAGATGATTCCGTTTAATATAAACCCTCACTACTTAGATCCGATTAAGGGTCATGAGCATATGGGAGAGTCTCGAGAAACTAGGATAAAAGAATTTCATAAAATAAATGACCAGACAGTAATTGGATTACGAGAGGGGTCTTTTCTTAACATAATCGGAAATGACATAATTTTAAAAGGTTCAAAACCGGCAGCTATCTTTAAAAAAGGAAAAGAAAAATTTGAAATTGATAATGGGTTTAACTTAAAAAATCTAATTTAAAATATATCAATATCATATCTTTGAAATATGAACAATAACAAGGTGCTATTAATGATTCTGGATGGATGGGGCAAATCAAATGACCCTAATATTTCTGCAATAGAAAAGGCAAATACACCATTTATTGATTCATTATATAAAAAATACCCAAACGCAAATCTAAAAACCGATGGTGTTGACGTTGGTCTGCCTGAAGGACAAATGGGAAACAGTGAAGTTGGTCATTTAAATCTTGGAGCTGGGAGAATAGTATATCAAGAATTATCAAGAATAAATGAAGCAATAAATAAAGGCGAATTCTCAAAAAACCAAGTAATAAAAAACGCATTCGAATATGCTGATAAAAACACAAAAAGAATTCATCTAATGGGTTTAATAAGCGATGGAGGTGTACATTCACATTATCATCATTTATATGAATTAATCAATATTTCTGAAAAATATAATTCGCAAGTTTATATTCATGGTTTTACTGATGGTAGAGACGTGGATCCAAAATCTTCAATTTTAGATATAAAAAATTTGGAAGAATTTATTGTAGGGAAAAAGTGTGAAATTGCTTCAATTATTGGGAGATACTATTCGATGGACAGAGATAGTCGATGGGAAAGAACAAAACTTGCTTATGACTTAATTTGTAATGGTAAGGGAAAAAAGGTTTCAGATTTTATTAGTGAAATAAATTATTCATACGAAAAAAACTGTACAGATGAATTTTTAAAACCTATGGTGAATATTAATGAAAATAATTTACCAATTGGAAATATAGAAGATGGAGATGTGATTGTGTTTTTCAACTTTAGAACCGACCGAGGAAGACAATTAACAAGAGCTATGACTCAAAAACAGTTTAACAAATTTGAAACTAAAAATCATGTTTACCATTTTGTAACAATGACTAATTATGATAATTCTTTTGAAGATATTAATATTATTTTTCGAAATAATGATTTAAAAAATACATTAGGAGAAGTGTTAGAGAAAAATAATAAATCTCAACTAAGAATTGCTGAAACTGAAAAATATCCTCATGTAACTTTCTTCTTTTCAGGTGGAAGAGAAAAACCTTTTCAAAAAGAAAAAAGAATATTAAAAGACTCTCCAAAAGTCCCAACATATGATTTAAAGCCTGAAATGAGTGCATATGAAATTACCGAGGCATTGATTAATGAAATCAAAACTTTTAACAATGATTTTATATGTTTAAACTATGCCAACGGAGATATGGTAGGGCATACAGGAAGTTTTGAGGCTGCCATAAAAGCATGTGAAACAATTGATAATTGTGTTAAAGAGGTAGTTCAATCAGCTATTGATAATAATTACAATATAATTTTAATTTCTGATCACGGAAATTGTGATAAAATGATAAATCATGATGGCTCACCCAATACTGCGCATACTAAAAACCTAGTTCCTATCATATTAATTAATTCTAAATATAAATCAATTTCTGATGGAATTCTAGGAAATATAGCTCCTACAATTTTAAAAATAATGGACATTGAAATACCAGCTGAAATGACCGAAAAACCCTTATTATAGATATAATGAATTTACAGAAATCATTAGAAGAGATTGAGTTAATAAGAGAAAGTGCTTTATTGGTGTCTAAAACACTTGGACTAATTGCAAAAGAAATAAAGGAAGGAGCTACAACACTAAAACTTGATAAATTAGCCGAAGAGTTCATAAGAGATAATGAAGGAATTCCTGGATTTTTAGGTTTATACGACTTTCCAAATACCCTTTGCGCAAGTCCAAATTCGCAAGTTGTACACGGGATACCCAATGATGTACCGTTAAAAAATGGCGATATCATTTCAATTGATTGTGGGGTTTTGAAAAATGATTTTTATGGAGATCACGCCTATACATTTTGTGTTGGAGAAGTCTCTAATGATGTAAAAAAATTATTACAAATTGCAAAAGAATCATTATACATAGGAATAAAAGAATTTAAAATTGGCAATCGTGTTGGTGATGTAGGATATGCTATACAAAACCATTGTGAAAAGAATGGATATGGAGTTGTTAGAGAACTTGTCGGTCACGGTATTGGAAAAGTAATGCATGAAAAACCAGAAATGCCAAATTATGGAAGAAAAGGAACTGGAAAAAAATTTCTGGAGGGAATGGTAGTTGCAATTGAACCAATGATTAATATGAAAACACATAAAATTATTCATCATAATGACGGTTGGACAATTACAACCAAGGATAATTTACCAAGTGTTCATTTTGAACACAATATTGCAATAATTAACGGTGAACCTGAAATATTATCTTCATTCAAATATATATACGAAGCTTTAGGTATATCTAATAATGAAGAGGACGATTTTCATAATCATTTTAAATAGATGAAGAAGGTAGTCAAGCTTGTACTTAATATAATTCCTAGAACAATTCTAACAAGGCTTAGCTATATTATCAAACCTCTGATTAAAATATATCTATTTGGAAATAAATATACAGACCCTATAGATGGTTCTAGCTTTAGAAAATTTCTACCATACGGATATAATAACGTAAGATTAAATGCATTATCACCATCAACTTTTTCATTAGAAAGACATAGGCTCCTATGGCTATACTTAAAAAGAGAGACTGATTTTTTTGAAAAAAAAATAAAAGTACTTCATTTTGCTCCAGAAAAAGCGTTTCTGTCAAAATTTAAAAAACTTGAGAATATTAGCTATGATACAATCGATCTTAACTCACCTCTTGCAGATATAAAAGCCGACATATGCAATTTACCTCTGAAAGATAATACATACGACTTTATATTATGCAACCATGTCTTAGAGCATATAATCAATGATAAAAAAGCAATGCAAGAGCTATATAGAGTATTAAAAAAAGGAGGAATAGGAATATTCCAGGTACCTATTGATATAACAAAGAATAAAACTTTTGAAGATTTTTCAATTACCGACCCTAAAGAAAGAAACAAATTATTTGGTCAATACGATCATGTGAGAATCTATGGAATGGATTTTTTTGATAGACTAATCAATATAGGATTTAAAGTAGAGCAGTGTGAATATACAGCACATTTAAATAAGGAAGAAATTATCAAATATTGTTTACCAAAAAAAGAAATAATTCCAATATGTATAAAGTAGTGAACTAATAAAAATTATTTAATATTAATTCTTCAAGTTCATTATTTTCATTTTCAAAAATAATAAGAGATGAAATTTTATTATTCTTTGCAAAGAACTCTTTAATTTCAATAATATTCATTGTATGTATAGCAGTAGCATAAGCGTCTGCTTCAATACATGAGGAACCCTTAACAGTTACGCTTAAAATATTTGTTCGAGTTGGGTATCCAGTTTCTGGATTTATTATATGTGCATACCTATTACCAAATGAATCTATTTTAAATTTTCTGTAAGTACCTGAAGATGCAATTGAAATATTATTTAATTCTAAAGTACTGTGAATACTTCTATCTCCGTCAAACCTAGGCATATCAATAGCAACTTTCCAGGGATTATTTTTATCAAAATTAATCCCTGATGCATTAATCTCTCCTCCAATTTCAATTATAAAGTTATCTATTGATTTACTTTTTAAGAATTCACTTATTTTATCAACTGCATATCCCTTGGCTATAGCGTTAAAATCAATATAAGAATCTTTTGGTCTAATCAATTCATCTCCTATAATTTCAAATTTATCAAATCCAACTTTAGAAAGTAGATTATTCAACTGCTCATCCTGTGAATCATTTTTTTCTGGGCCAAAACCCCAATAATTAACGATTAGACCAATAGATGGGTCAAATCTGCCATTGGTATTTTTATATATTTCTTTTGAAACTTTAAATACATTTATAAAATGGTTATCAATGAATGAACCTTCATTTCTGTTAATCTTAGATATTAAAGAATTAGTTTTGTAAGTCGACATTGAATTATCGATTTCGTTAAAAATACTATCAATTTCAGCAGAATAATCTTCATAAGATGAACTATAAAACTGTATGTTATAAGTTGTTCCGTATATAAGTCCTGTTAAACCTGTCTTACGTAAGTCACTACAAGAGTTGATAAATAGAAGAAAAAAAAATAATGAGAGTTTTCTCATAAACATACTTACAAAGGTAAGTTTATCCGCCGAAATCGTCAAAGCGAATATTTTCATCTGGGATACCGAAGTCTTCTCCCATTTTTTGTACAGCTTGATTCATTAATGGAGGACCGCAAAAATACAATTCAATATCCTCTGGGGATTCATGATCTTTTAAATAATAATCAATAACACAATTATGAATAAAACCTAAAAATCCATCTCCTTCAGAATTTAAATCTTTTTTTACCTTCCAATTATCCTCTTTAAGAGGGTCAGAAAGCGCAACATAGAATTTAAAATTTGAGAAATCCTTTTCTAACTTATAAAAATGATCCAAATAAAATAATTCTTTTCTAGATCTACCTCCGTACCAGAATGTTATTTTTCTTCCGGTTTGTAATGTTCTAAATAGATGATATAAATGTGACCTCATAGGTGCCATTCCAGCGCCTCCTCCTACATATAGCATCTCAGCATTAGACTCGTTAATAAAAAATTCCCCGTAAGGTCCTGAAATAGTAACCTTATCACCAGGTTTTCTAGAAAATATATAGGATGAAGCTATTCCTGGATTAATATCTGCCCAATTATTTGTTTTTCTGTCAAATGGCGGGGTAGCAATTCTAACATTTAACATAATATCTCTACCTTCTGCAGGAAATGAAGCCATCGAATATGCTCTTTCAACAATTTCTGGATTTTTCATAACAAGAGGCCAGATATTAAAATTATCCCATTCAGATTTAAACTTGTCGGGGGAATCATGCTCCTCAGGATGAGCAGTTATGTCCATCTCATTAAATTTTACTTCAGATTCAGGAATTTCAATTTGAATATAACCTCCTGCCTTATAATTCATATCTTCCGGTATTCTAACCACAAACTCTTTAATAAATGAAGCAACATTATAATTACTAACTACTGTAGCTTCCCATTTTTTAATTCCAAACACCTCTTCAGGAATTGTAATATCCATATCCTGTTTAACCTTAACCTGACAAGCAAGCCTTGCTCCAGACTGTAATTCTTTTCTTGTAAAGTGTGGAGTTTCAGTTGGCAATGCCTCTCCTCCACCTGATTTTATGTGACATTCACACTGGATACATGTACCACCACCTCCACAAGCTGATGGTAAAAATATTTTCTGAGCACTTAAAGTTGTTAGTAGTGAATCCCCAGAAGCTACCTCAATTTCTTTTTCTCCGTTAATTTTGATTTTAACAGGTCCTGAAGGCGCTAATTTCTCTTTTACAAAAAGCAATACTAATATTAATAGTAAAGAAACTACTAATAGTATTCCAACCACTAATAAAATAGACTTTGTTATAGATGTAGCTAAAATCATTATTAATTTATTTCTTGATTAATTTTATAAACCAAATCATCTTCGTTTCCGTCTTCATTCTTATCACTAACAGTTTCCTTTGCAGGTTCATCACCCCCAGTTAACATTCCTCCAAAACTCATAAAACCAATAGCCATTAATCCAGTAATAATAAAAGTAATACCCAATCCTCTAAGAGGTCCTGGGACAGATGAGTATCTAATTTTTTCCCTAATAGCTGCAATTGCTAAGATTGCAAGGAAAAATCCAAATCCAGAACCTATTCCGTAAGTTGTGGCTAACTGAATTGAAGCAATCTCTCTTGATTGCATAAATAAAGAGCCTCCTAAAATTGCACAATTCACAGCAATAAGAGGAAGAAATATACCCAGAGAATTATACAGAGAAGGTGAAAATTTTTCTACTATTATTTCAACAAGTTGTACCATTGTTGCAATCGTTGCAATAAAAAGAATAAATGATAAAAAACTAAGATCATAATCTATGAGACTTGGATGTAACCATGTTAGTGCACCATCTTGTAGAACGTATTGATCTAATAACCAATTCAAAGGAACAGTAATAGCTAATACAAAAGTAACAGCTGCTCCTAAACCAATAGCCGTTGAGACCTTTTTTGAAACTGCAAGATACGAACACATACCTAAGAAGGTTGCAAAAACCATATTATCAATAAATACTGACTTAAAAAATAATTCTATATGTTCCATTATTCTTCTATTAAATGTTTACTTCTAGCTCTTTGAACCCATATAATTATTCCGACAACAATTAATGCCATAGGAGAAAGTAACATGAATCCATTATTCTCATAACCAAGGGCATATAGACCTGTCTTGTCTATAGGGTCACCAAGAACAGCAAAACCCCATAAAGTTCCTGAACCTAATAGTTCTCTAAAAAAACCTACAATTACTAAAATCACAGCATAACCAAATGCATTACCAATTCCGTCAAGAAAAGATCTCCAAAGACCATTACCCAGGGCAAAGGCTTCAAACCTTCCCATAATTATACAATTGGTAATGATTAAACCAATAAATACAGATAATGTTTTACTTAATTCATAAGCGAATGCCTTCAATACTAAATCAACAATAATAACCAGTGTAGCAATAACTGTGAGTTGAACAATAATTCTAATTTTTGAGGGCACAATATTTCTAATCATTGAAATAACAACATTTCCAACACCCATAACAAATAAAACTGAAACAGACATAACAACAGATGCCTCTAACTCAGCGGTAATCGCCAAGGCTGAACAAATTCCTAAAACTTGTACAGTTATAGGGTTATTATCTGATAATGGGTCAGAAATAAGTTTTTCATCTTTTTTTGAAAGCAATCCTACTTTATTAAATAAACCCATTTTATTAATTATTTATATTATTGAAATATGACTGATATAAGCTTAAATCACTTCGAATCATAGCTGTTACACCATCACCAGTGATAGTTGAACCTGCAATTGCATCAACTTCGTGATCATACTTATCTTCATTTTTTGGATCTAAATTTGTTTTAGAAACATTAACACCTTTGAATTTACCTTCAGAATCGAGTAATGCTTCACCTATGAAATCATCCATAAAAAATCTTTGTTTGATATTAGCTCCAAGGCCTGGAGTCTCACCTTTGTGGTCAAAATAAATACCTCTTATCACCATATTTTCATCCATTGATACATAAGCCCATATAGCATCCCATAAACCCTTGCCTCTAATTGGAGCTACATAAAGATTCTTACCATCTTTTTCAGCGATAAATAAAGGAAGTCTTCTTTTGTAATTTGGATCTTTAGATAATGCTTTTTCTTTTTTTACATCAATTAAATAAGCTTTATCATCTTCAATTATATTCTGACCTTGAATATAGATTTGATTTATTACATATTTGTTAAATTCTTGCTCTGCTTTTTCTGTTGAGATAAAACTAACACTGTTACCTTCGTTTTCGTTGATGCCAATTGCATATAAAATATTTTGTTGTTTTTCCAGAATCTTATTGATTCTTATTTTCTCCTTTAGAGATGAGTCAACTGCAGCAAGTAAAGTCCCTACAATAACAACTAGGCAAACTGCGAACAAAAGAGTATATGAATTTTTTTCAGTGTTAATTGCCATAACTTATGCAGGTTTAATTTTTAATCTTTTTAATCTCATTTTAACATTTGACTGAACAACAAAATGATCAATTGTGGGAGCAAATACATTCATCAATAAAATTGCTAAAAATACACCTTCAGGATATGCAGGATTAAATACCCTAATCATAATCGAAATGAAACCAATTAAAAACCCATATATCCATTTACCTTTATTAGTCTGTGCTGCAGTAACAGGATCAGTGGCCATGAAAACTGCTCCAAACAGAATACTCCCAATAAACAAATGCTCCCAATATGGAACACTCATTAATCCATAAAACTTACTTGATTCCGTAATTATCCCAGCTTCGATTACTCCATTAAATATAAGTCCCATAAATAGTGCGCCTAAAAGAGTACTCAAAATAATTCGCCAACTTCCTATTTTACTGAATATCAAGAATAGTGCTCCAAAAATGATTAATATTTTAGATGTTTCGCCAATTGAACCTGGTATAAAGCCAAAAAACATATCAGATAATGAATAAACAATTTCTTGGTTTTGAGCATAACTACCCAAAATGGTTTCACCGGAGATTGCCTCAGGTGTTCCAGATCTATTCACAGCATCATAAACCCATACTTTATCTCCACTCATCCATGTGGGATAAGCAAAAAACAGAAAAGCTCTAATAGTTAATGCAGGATTTAAAATATTCATACCAGTGCCGCCAAAAACTTCTTTTCCAATAACCACTCCAAAAACTACAGAAACAGCAAGCATCCATAACGGTAAATCAACAGGAACAATTAATGGCACTAACATACCTGTAACAAGATATCCCTCTTCAACCTCATGACCCTTAATAACGGCAAAAATAAACTCTACTATAAGTCCTACCCCATAAGAAACAATTACTAGAGGTAATACTTTCATTGAACCAATCATAAGATTGTCAAATGTCAAAAAATTACCAAATAAAGAAACTTGAGTTAAAATACCATTTGAAGCATCAATAGCAATGTTGTGCTGATAGCCTGCATTAAAAATTCCAAAAATAAGACAAGGAACTAATGACATAATAACGGTATTCATAGTCCTTTTAAGATCATCTGCAACTTTCACGTGTGTACCAGACACAGTAACATCATTTGGAGTAAACAGAAAAGTATGGAATGCATTAAAAGCAGGAGCCATTTTCTTACCTTTAAAACTCTCTTTAATTTCGTGTAATTTTGACTTGATTGACATAATTAACCTATTTCTTTTTTCATTAAATCTAGCCCCTTTCTAATAATGTTTTGATGAGGTTGTTTGGAAACACAAATAAATTCAGTTAGAGCAAAATCATCTGGCGAAACCTCATACATTCCTAGTGCTTCCATTTCATCTAAATCTTCATACATGCAGGCTTTTAAAATTTGCATTGGATAAATATCGAGTGGAAAAACCTCTTCAAAAGACCCGGTAACTACAAATGCTCTATGTTCTCCATTTGTATTTGTATTAAGGTCGTATTTTTTGTCTGGAAAAAGCCAAGAAAATGTGAGAGCTCTAGATAGAGAAAACTTATTGAAAATAGGTTTTGCCCAGCCAAATAAATCATAGTCATCTCCTTCCGGAATAGCAGTAATTTCATTGCTATAATATCTTAAATTACCTTTTGAATCTAATTTTGTTCCTGTGAGAACATTTCCAGAAATTATTCTAGAATTATCATGTTTTAATTTTAAAAAAGATGAAATATCTGAACCAATTATTGTCTTAATATATTTTGGATCTAAAACTGATGAGCCAACAAGAGCTATTGTTCTTTCAGCAACAAACTTACCATTCAATATAGCATTACCTATGATTGATAAATCAGGAAGATTTAATGTCCATACTGTATCTCCTTTATTAATCGGAGAAATTTTATTTATAATAGTACTTAAATTCCCCGCTGGATGAGGACCAGAAACATTATGTATTACAACATTTTTTAATTCTCTTAAAAAACTATTACTTTCTTTTCTGATTGAAATATGAACAGATCCGTTAGTTAATTGTGTGAGACATTTAATTGCAGCTTTTATATTTTCTTTTTCGTCTTTAGTTATAAAATCATAATCCGCAGAAAGTGGCGATGAATCAAAACCTGATATAAAAATATCTTTTGGAATAGAATTTGGATCAGCAATTATATCATATGGCCTCTGTTTGACAAAGGTCCATAAACCATTTTCAAGTAGAAAATCAATAGTATTTGATGAATCAACAAGATTTATTTTTTCTATTTTTTTGTAAGATATTTCTTTATCAGCTTTGATTTTTATCTCTAAAACTTTTCTTCTATCACCTCTTAATATTTCATGAATTATTCCAGAAACTGGAGAAACAAATTTTATCTTTTCGGAATTTTTATCAAAAAACAACGTTTCACCAGCCTTAACTATATCATTTTCTTTTACTACTAATTTTGGAAACACTCCATGAAAATCGGAAGGAAAAATAGAAATATAATCTGAAGATTTAGGTGTGTAAATTTCAGGCGATGCATTACCAACTAATTGTAAATCTAAACCCTTCTTAACAACAATGTCTTGTGACATATCCTAAACGTTTGTTTTCTAAATTAAATTTGTTGCAAAAATAAGTCAATATTGAAGATATTACAATTAATTTTTAATTATTTTTAGTATGATTTTTTAACAAAAAATGAAAAAAATATTTAGATTTTTTTGCATGTTATTTTTGATTGTAAATTTTACATTTTCTCAATCAATATCAACCGAATTGATAAAATCAGTTGCATTTCACAAACAAAACGACAATAAGTCATCAAATATATTATTGAGTTCATTAAATGAAAGATTTTCAATGTCATTTGATGTGCTGTCAGGAATTGAATATGACCTCTACTATGTAATAGAGCACTGTGATTTTGATTGGAAAAAATCACAACTCTTAAAATCAGAATACTTACAAGGATTTGACGATGTTAAAATTGAAGATTATTATAGCAGCTTTAATACATATCAAATTTATACTCATTATAAAATTAATTTTCCAAACTCAAATACAAGTTTTAAAAAATCTGGTAATTATATCATAAAAATTTTAAATGAATATGGGGAGGAATTATTTAGAAGGAAATTTATAATTTATGAAAATCTTGCATCAGTAAACACTGAAATTAAAAGGTCCCGAGAACTTGATTTTATTCATACAAAACAAGTTGTTAATTTTGAGGTTAGCCCTGTTAATATCAGATTCAATAATCCAAATAAAACAATAAAGGTTAGTGTTTTTAAAAATAATGATTTAAAAAATTCAATTCAAAATTTAAAACCTCAATATACTATGGGTCAAAAACTTATTTATAGATATGATAATGAATCAAGTTTTTGGGGTGAAAATGAATATTTATACTTCGAAAATAAGTTTGTGCGAAATACAAATGTAAAAATTAGAGCATTTGATTTAGAAGAAATATATAGTAACTTTTTATATTCAGACATTCCTAGATTAAATAAAAAATACACTTATAATCCTGATATAAATGGTGGGTTTTTAATTGCCGCTGCTAATTCATCAAATCCAGAATTTGAAGCAGATTATGTCAATGTTCATTTTTATCTAGAAAAACTTAAAACATTAAGTTCAGAAAATAAAATATTCATAGTGGGAGATTTTAATAATCATGAAATAAATGATAAGTATAAAATGAGATTCAATTCTAATTTTAATTTATTTGAAGCAGAAATAAAATTGAAACAAGGATTCTACAATTACAAATACGTATTGGTTGATAAGAATAATAATATAATTCCTGGAGGAATTGATGGGAATTTTGATGAAACTGAAAATGAATATAATGTAGTAGTTTATTATAGAGATTTTGGACAAAGGTTTGATAGGGTTGTTGGGGTTGGAAAAGGATTGTCTGAATTTATAAAGAACTAAAAAAAAATTATTAATTTTAATTCCAGTATGGTAACAAAAATAACCAGAGGTATAAAGATTTCCGTAGATACTCATTTTAAAGGAACTTATTATAAAGAGAATAAGCTACATTATGCTTTTGAGTACTTAATTTCTATTGAGAATCAGAGTTCTGAACTTGTTCAGCTGAATTCAAGACATTGGGTGATATTAGACTCCTTAAATGACGACGAGATTGTTAAAGGTGAAGGAGTGATTGGGAAAAAACCAGTTTTAAAACCTGGAGATATTCATAATTACACATCTGGATGTTTACTGACTTCACCATACGGAGCAATGTATGGTTACTACCGAATGATTAATTTAAATTCAGCTAAAAAATTTAATGTAATTATTCCTACTTTTAAATTAAGTGCACCTTTTGCACTGAATTAAAATAAGTTAAAAATTAGTTGTAATTTCACGCACCAATATATAAAACAATGAGTACAGGTTTTTTTAAAGTTCCCAAAGCAAAAAATGAAATTGTAAAGTCTTACAAGCCAGGATCACCTGAAAGAAAAGAGGTAACTGAAGCTTATAATAAAATGATAAATAATTTTACGGAAATTCCGATGTTTATAAACGGAAATGATGTAAAGTCAGGAAAAAAAAATTCAATAAGCCCTCCTCATGATCATCAAAAAGTTGTTGGTGAATATTATATAGCAGAGCCAAATCACATTGATGAGGCTATACAAACTGCATTAAATGCCAAGAACAAATGGGAAAATATGTCCTGGGAAAATAGGTCTGCAATATTTTTAAAAGCAGCTGAATTAATTGCAGGGCCATACAGGTCTAAAATTAATGCAGCAACAATGATAGCACAATCAAAAACTGTACATCAAGCAGAAATTGATTCTGCATGCGAATTGATTGACTTCTTAAGGTTCAATGTTGAGTATGTTACACAAATTTATAGTAATCAACCAGCAAGTGATAATGATGCATGGAATAGAGTTGAATATAGACCCTTAGAGGGCTTTGTTTACGCAGTAACTCCTTTTAACTTTACCGCAATTGCTGGAAACCTTCCAACATGTATGGCAATGCTAGGAAATGTAGTATTATGGAAGCCTAGCAGTACACAAATATATTCGGCAAAAGTTATTATTGATGTTTTAAAAGAAGCAGGTATTCCTGATGGTGTAATCAATGTAGTTTACGGAAATGCTTCACTAATAACTAAAAAAGTTTTATCACATAAAGAATTTAGTGGACTTCACTTCACTGGCTCAACATCTGTTTTTAACAGTTTTTGGAAAACAATTGGTGATAATATTGCCAACTACAACACTTACCCTAAAATTGTTGGTGAAACAGGTGGTAAAGATTTTATTATTGCGCATGAATCAGCAGACCCTAAACAGGTAGCAACTGCTATTACAAGAGGAGCATTTGAATTTCAAGGTCAGAAATGTAGCGCAGCCTCTAGAGGTTATATTTCAGAATCTATCTGGGATGAAGTTAAAAAACTTCTAGTTGAGGATTTGGAATCAATTTCAATGGGTTCACCAGAGAATTTTGAAAATTTTGTTACTTCAGTAATTGATGAAAAGTCATTTGACAAGATTGCAAATTATATAGATACTGCTAAAGCAAGTAATGATGCAGAGGTCATTATTGGAGGAAACCATAATAAAACCAAAGGATATTTTATTGAACCTACTGTCATTCTCGCAAAAGTACCCGATTATACAACCATGAAAGAAGAAATTTTTGGTCCAGTTATGACAATATATATTTATGATGATTCCAAATTTGATGAAACGCTTTCTCTAGTTGACAAGACTAGTGAATATGCGTTAACTGGTGCAATTCTTGCTAAGAATAGATATATAGTTGAAAAAGCTACTAAAGCGTTAAAAAACTCAGCTGGAAACTTTTATATTAATGACAAACCCACTGGTGCAGTGGTCGGCAAACAACCTTTTGGCGGAGCCAGAGGTTCTGGAACAAATGATAAAGCTGGAAGCATGCTCAACTTATTAAGATGGGTTTCGCCAAGACTGATAAAGGAGACTTTTGTAACACCTACTGATTATAGATATCCTTTTTTAGAAAAATAAAACCATATATGATGAAGAAACTAAACGTATTAATACTTTTATTGTTCACTTTTACAAATTTCCTTTTTTCGCAAGAAAAAAACAAAACAAAGATTTCTAATTTTTTGAATGAAAAGCTTTCGTTAACTGATCAACAATATTTTATTAAAAGTTCTGTTGAGACAAATCCAAATTATGATGTTTATTATGTTCAACAGAAGTTTAACAATATTGAAATTCACAATGCGATTTCTACAATGTCAATCAAAAATGGAGAAGTAAAATCATTTAACAACAGATTTATTGATAAAAATAATGGCAAAACATCTTTAAAGCAACCAAAAATTGACAATTATGCTGCGATACAAAAAGGACTAAACGAATTAAACATAAACAGTTTTAGAAACTCCCCTGATGGATTGCTACATACAAATCCATACAATATTGAAGCTAAACTTATTTATCTAAACAATAATGAAAAACTTCATCTATGCTGGAATTTCAATTTTATAACAGCTGATAATAAAAATTGGTATGATGTTTTTGTTGATGCTGAATCCGGAAATATTTTAAAGAAAGAAAACTGGATTATTAACTGTGAATTTGATCACAAAGACCCAGTTAAGAAATCAAATCATAGTAATCATACTCATAATTTAGTAAAACAAAATTCAAACAAGTCTATTAACGACGGTTCAGTTTATAGGGTAGTATCTTTACCAACCCCTAGCCCTAATCATGGACCGTTTGAATTGTTAACTGAACCTGCAGACCCAGATGCATCCCCTTTTGGATGGCATGATATTGATGGTGTTGACGGTCCTGAATATACTATCACCAGGGGGAATAATGTATATGCAAAAGAAGATGATGAGGGTGACGGATCACTCTCAGGCACAGATTATTCTCCGGATGGAGGAGCAGAATTAAATTTTGATTTTGAAGCAAATCTTGATGAACAACCTGCTGATTATATGGATACATCAATTACAAATTTATTTTATGTAAATAATATGATGCATGATATCTGGTACAGTTATGGATTTGATGAGGCAAGTGGTAATTTTCAAGAAAATAATTACGGAAATGGTGGTTTTGGCAGTGATAGTGTAAATGCAGATGGTCAAGATGGAAGTGGATTCAATAATGCAAGTTTTGGAACACCTCCAGATGGACAAAACCCACAAATGACAATGTTTTTATGGAGTGGACCTGCTGGAGAACCCTTAACAATTTTAGATGGCAGCTTGGCAGGAGAATATACTGGTCAGCCTGCAGGCTTTGGAGCATCTTTACCTGATGATACTCCTCTTGTAGGAGAGCTGGCTCTCTTATACGATTCAGCCCCTGATGTACACGATGCATGTGATGATATTACTAATTCTACAGATTTAGCTGGTAAGATTGTGGTAATTAGAAGAGGTTTATGTGAATTTGGAACTAAAATACTTTCTGCAGAAAATGCTGGGGCTAGTGCCGTTATCATGGTTAATAATGTGGCAGGTGGCCCCATTACAATGGGTGCTGGTGCAGACGGAGCAAGTGTAACCATCCCTTCAATTATGATTAGTCAAGCTGACGGTAATGCCTTAATTGCACAACTACAAGCTGGTGATACTATTAATGCATCTCTTATCAATGCAGCAAACTATACAGACTCAGACTTAGATAATGAAATTATAGCCCATGAATATGGTCATGGGATTTCAAACCGATTAATGGGTGGTGCCCAAGCTGCTGGATGTATGCAAAATGCTGAACAACAAGGAGAAGGTTTTTCTGACTGGTTTGGTTTAATGATAACATTAGGAGAAAATGATTCTCCTTCTTTACCAAGAGGTGTTGCAACATATTCAGCTGGTCAAAGCCCTAATGGAACTGGAATTAGAAATGCACCATATTCACCTGATTTTTCAATAAATGGATATACATATGCTGATTCAAATAATACAGCCGCTGTAAGTCAACCACATGGTGTTGGTTTTGTGTTTGCAACAATGCTTTGGGATTTAACATGGGCATTTGTTGACGAATATGGATTTGATGCAGACTTAATTAACGGAACTGGCGGTAATAACAAAGTGATGCAGCTAGTAATTGACGGATTAAAATTATCTCCATGTAGTGCTGGATTTGTGGATATGAGAGATGCTATTCTATTGGCTGATGAATTAACAAATGATGGTGCTAATGAATGTTTAATATGGAATGTATTTGCTACAAGAGGTCTTGGATATTTAGCAGATCAAGGAGATGCTGATAGTAGGACTGACCAGGTAGAAGACTTTTCAATACCCCCAACATGTGAGCCTGCTTCAAATAACCTAGATGCAGGAGTATTAAGTATAGATTCGCCTGAGAGTGGAATCTTATCAAACGTTGAACCTATTTCAATAACAATAAGAAATTTTGGGATTGATGCAATTTCAAATTTTGATGTCTATTATCAAGTTAACGGAGGAGGTCAAGTTATTGAAACAGTTAGTGAAACCATTATTTCAGGTCAAGAAACCAGTTTTACATTTAATAATACAGTTGACTTTTCAATAGTCGGTGATTATGAAATCATAGCTGGAACTTCGCTGATGAATGATGAAGATGATTCTAATGATTCTGTTGTGATTAACATTGTAAGTCAAGAAGCTACTAATTGTCCCGATAATTATGAACTTCCTATAGCGTGGAGAGATAATTTTGAGTGTTATGATGCATTTATTATTAGCGATATTGGAGATTGGGTAATGCATGATCTTGACGGAGGAACAACATGGGGTGCAAATGCTGTCGATTTTGAAAATGAAAGTTATGTTGGAACTGGAATTATTTATAATGATGAGCTAGCAACTGTGACTGGATCACCAGCTCCAGAATGGGATACATATGAGGGTGAACAAGGACTATATTTTGTTGCTTCAGGTGCAAACGGAACTACAATCCCAAATGATGATTGGATGATTAGCCCTGAATTTTCACTTAGTGGAATTACGTCTCCTATATTTTCAATGAGAGCAAAATCTGTAAATGACACATATGGATTAGAAAGATTCCAAATAGCAGTAGGGAATAGTTCTGATTATAATGACTTTACTGTAATTTCTGATGGAGCATATATTGAAGCGCCAACATCTTGGACAACCTATGAATTTGATTTATCTGCTTATGAAGGTCAAAATATCAGAATTGCAATTCATTATGTAGGTAATGATTCGTTTGTTCTTCAAACAGATTCATTTAAAGTTGAGGGAACTCTAGGATTAGGACAGAATGAAATCTTAGATTTTGAATATTTTTATAACCCCCTCAATGATTTATTAAATATAAGTTCAAGCGAAGTTTTAAAGAATATTCAAATTTACAATGTTCTTGGTCAAAAAATAATTGAAGAATCTATTAATAATCGAACATATCAAATCAATCTTAGCCCACTATCAACATCGATTTACTTTATTAAAGTTGAAAGTGAAAATGGAGTAAATAATTTTAAACTAAGAGTTAGATAAATTAAGAAGACACATATACAATCTTCTTATCAATAAAATAGTGGTTATCAAAAAAGTTTTTGATATCCACTATTTTTTTTTGTTCAATCCCTAATAATTCTTCCGTAACATCTCCCCCTTTCAGAGCTATTATTCCATTTGATAAATCGTTTATAGAAATAGGATTAAAATTTCCTTTAGACCACTCAATTATTTTAGGCATCTTTGCAACTGCCCTTGTAACTAAAAAATCATATTTGTGATTAAGATTTTCAGCTCTTGACCATTCTGATTTAACATTTTCCAAACCTAATTGCTTGACAACTTCGTTTACAACCAGAATTTTCTTTTTAATACTATCCGAAAGAATAAAATTAGTCTTAGGGAAAATAATTGATAAAGGTATACCAGGAAAACCACCGCCAGTTCCCAAATCTAAAACTGTTGTGCCATTTTTAAAGGTGATAAATTTTGCTATTGCTAAAGAATGAAGGATATGTCTCAAATATATATTTTCAATATCTTTTCTAGAGATGACATTAATTTTATCATTCCAATAGGTATATAAATCTTTTAATTTTGAAAACTGACTGATTTGCTTTTCACTTAAATCTGGAAACTTATCTAGTATTATTTTCATTACAAAAAGTTATTAAACAAAAGTATGATATTGTAAACAATAATTTTAATAATTAAGCCTATGTATTACTTTTGAGTTCAATTTTGTATCATGGAAAAATTCTTATCAGAAAGAGTTAAAAATTTAGCAACATCGCAAACCTTAGCAATGGCTGCCAAAGCTAGAGAATTAAGATCTGAAGGTAAAGATGTTATTGGTCTAAGTTTAGGTGAGCCAGATTTTAATATACCGGACTTTATTAAGAAAGCAGCAAAAGATGCTATCGATCAAAATTTCAATTCTTATACTCCTGTTGATGGATATACTGATCTTAAAAATGCAATAATAAATAAGTTTAAAAGAGATAATAATTTAATATTTTCACCTTCTCAAATAGTTGTTTCAACAGGAGCTAAGCAAGCATTATACAATATTGCGTCTGTTTTAATAAATCCTGGAGATGAGGTTATTTTACCATGTCCATACTGGGTTAGCTATGCTGATATAATTAAATTAAAAGGTGGTATTCCAGTTGAAATTAAAACCAATATTGAAAATGATTTTAAAATGACAGGTGAACAACTTAAATCTGCCATAACTAATAAAACGAAAATGGTTTGGTTTAGTTCGCCTTGCAACCCAAGTGGTTCTGTTTACTCTTCTAATGAATTAGAAGAAATATCAACTGTTCTGGAATCTTTCAAAAACATATTTGTTGTTTCAGACGAAATTTATGAGCATATCAATTACAAAGGTGGCCATATTAGTATTGGGGCCTTTAATAAAATAAAAGAAAGGACCATAACAGTTAATGGAGTTTCAAAAGCCTTTGCAATGACAGGTTGGAGAATTGGGTATATTGGAGCGCCTGAATGGATAGCCAGAGCGTGCAATAAAGTTCAAGGTCAGGTAACAAGTGGAGCTAATTGTATTGCTCAACGAGCAGTGATAACTGCTTTAAACGAGAATCCAGAAAAAATCAAATACATGGTTGATGAATTTGAATCTAGAAGGAATTTAATTCTTGAATTATTAGATAATATAATAGGGTTTAATTGTAATGTCCCTGATGGAGCTTTCTATGTTTTTCCAGATATTTCTTTTTATTTTGGAAAAACCATAAATGGATTTGAAATCAACAACGCATCTGACATGTCAATGTTTTTATTGGAAAAGGCATTGGTAGCAACTGTTACTGGAGATGCTTTTGGAAATCCAAACTGCATTAGAATATCTTACGCTGCCTCAAAGGAACAAATAATAAAAGCTGTTGATAGAATTAAGGCTGCTCTAGAAAAATAAATTTTACCTTTTACTCCAAAAGTAAGGAGTAAATACAATAAGAACAGTAAATAATTCAAGTCTTCCAAGCAACATTAGAAAAGATGCCCACCATTTGGCTAGTAATGGCAATTCAAAAAATGTGTTCATTGGCCCATATAATCCAATCGACGGACCAACATTACCAAGACTAGATGCAGATACACCTAGCGCAGATTCAAAATCCAGTCCTAACAGAGCAAATACAATAGTACCAATCATAAAAGAAAGCATATATACAATGAAAAAACCTAATATATTGTGTGTAATTTCAGTCGAAACAGAGGATTTATTATATCTAAGTGGTATTATAGCATGAGGGTGTAAAATTTTCTTAAATTGTAAAATACCGTTTCTTATTATCAAAAGATGACGCATTATTTTAAAACCACCAGATGTACTTCCAGCAGATCCTCCTAAGAACATCATACCAAAAAATATTAGTAAAAGCAATGGACCCCATGAGGTATAATCAGCAGTTACAAAACCAGTGGTAGTGATAATAGAGACCACCTGAAATAAGGAATGTCTAAATACACCTTCTACTCTTTCAAAATGATTTTCATACATCAATAGAAAATCAGTGTTAAAATATACAATAACAGCTATAAAAAAAGTAAAACCTAAAATAGATAGACTATATGCTTTAAACTCTTCATCATTAAATATCTTCTTAAAATTAAACTTAAATCCAAAATAACTGAGAACAAAATTTGTCCCTGCTAAAAACATAAAAAATATTACAATATATTGGATTAATGGATTAGAATTCCAATGACCTAGACTAGCATTCTTGGTTGAAAACCCACCCGATGCTATATTACTCATTGAATGATTGATAGCATCAAAAAAAGACATACCTGCCAACTGTAAAAATATTGTTTCAATAACTGTGTAGGAAACATATATTAGCCAAAGTCTTTTTGCTGTATCAGTAATTCTAGGATGTAATTTATCTGTACTTGGCCCAGGTGATTCTGCATTAAATAACTGCATTCCCCCTATTCCCAATAGAGGTAGAATCGCAATTGCAAAAACAATCATACCCATACCTCCTAACCAGTGAGTAATACTCCTCCAAAATAAGATACCCTCAGGTAATATTTCAACATCATTAATTATTGTTGCTCCAGTAGCCGTAAATCCAGATGTTGTTTCAAATAGTATATTCGAAAAACCATCAATTGTATCAGTCAAAATATATGGTATAGTTCCAGATAATATCATGGCTATCCAGCCAAGTACAACAACCAAATAACCTTCTCTTTTATTTATTTGCTTATCATGATTTTTATTTAGGAACAGCATTAACAAACCAACCAATGAAACTATTGCGCCAGAAGTCACTAAACTTCCATAAATACCATCATTGTATAAAAAACTTAGTAAGGCGCTTAAAAACATAAAACCTCCATTGATTAACAACAGAAATCCCATAAAATAGATAATTATTTTAGTATTAATTTTCATTTAGAAAAGTTTTTCAACCTTTTGAATTGAATCATTTAAACAACAAACTACTATTCGGTCATCACTTAAAACTTTAAAATCGCCTAGAACAATATATCCTTTACCATCTCTTATAACTCCTGCAATAATAGCACATCTTGGAAAATCTAAATCTTTTATCGTTTTATTACAAACTTTAGAATTCTCTTTAACTACAAATTCAAGTAATTCAGCATCCATATTATCTAATTGCGATATTGCTACCACTTCAGCTTTATGAACATGTTTTGAAATAGCATCTGCAGCTAGTAATTTTTTATTTATTAATGTATCAATTCCGCTTATCTGAGTTAATTTATAATAGTCTAAATTATCAACTAAGGCAATTGTTTTATTAATTCCTTTTGCTTTAGCAATCAAGCTTGACATAATATTTGTTTCAGAATCTCCTGTTACTGCAATAAATGCATCCATTTGATCAAGATGTTCCTCGTCAAGAAGTTCTGAGTTGGTTCCATCACCGTAAATAACTAAACATTCTGCTAATTCTTCTGCTAATTCTTCTGCCCTCTCTTTATTTATTTCGACTAATTTAACACTTATACTATCAGATGATAAATCTTCTGCTACCTTCTTGCCTACTCTGCCTCCACCTAATATCATTACATTTTTTATCTCTCCATTATTTTGACCGGAAAGTTTTAACAACTCTTCTTCACCGCCAGGCTCAGTCATAAAAACTATATGATCTCCTGAGTGAAAGACAGTATCACCTCTTGGAATTATTGTTTTATCATCCCTTTTGATTGAAATTGGGAAAAAATGTGTTTCCGGAAAAATTTCTGCTGCTTCAACTACAGTTTTACCTACAAATGTTGAAGTATGTGTTGCACTTAATCCAAGAGTAATTAAGGCTCCATCATCAAACTCAAAAGGATCCGTAAACTCTGCCCTATTGATAACCATATTAATCTCCTTAGATGTAAGAAGCTCAGGTGAAACCAACTCACTAATACCTAAATTTGAAAAATCTATATTTTCATTTTCTAAAAGCTCTGGATTAGATATTCTAGCAATAGTTTTTTTTGCACCTAATTGTTTTGCCAGATAGCATGCGGTTAAATTTGTAGATTCTCCAGCGGTAACCCCTACAAATAAGTCTGCTTCAGAAATATTAGCTTTATTTAATATTGAAATAGATGTACAATCACCTTGCACAACTCTAATATCTAATTGACTGTTAGGAAAAGTTAGTTTTTCATCATTGGAATCAATGAGTGTAATCTCCTGTGATTCATATGATAATAATTTTGCTAAATGAGACCCAACTTCACCAGACCCCGCAATTATTATTTTCATGTTATAATAAATATTAAGAACAAATATAAATTATTTTACCTAATTGGCTACTTTTAACCATATATTAAACACACACAATAAAGCCAAATTAATAAGGTTATTTCATTATACAAATTGAATTTCGATATTTGCAAAATCATGAGAGATATAATTTTGATATTTTTTATTTTTATTTTCTCCATTAACAGCTATGGACAATTATTTACTAAAAAGAAGGTAATTAATAATGAAAATTTTGACAAACCTTCTTTGTCTTGGGGATATTTCTTAGGGATGAATAATTTTGATTATAATTTTGATTATATCTCTGATTTTACTGACATTCAAACAGAAAAATCCGTTGGATTTAACGTGGGATTAATAGGAAATTTCAGAATTTCAGATTATTTCGACCTTCGTTTTGAACCGGGGTTGGTTATGTCAAATAGAAATTTAATTTATAACCCTATTCAATTTAGTGAAGAAGATTTCAATGAAAATATTCATAAAAGAGAGATTAAGTCAACTTACATACATTTACCACTACTCTTAAAAATATCAACTAAAAGGGTTAATAATTTTAAACCCTATATCTTAGGGGGTATTTCTACAGCTTTAAATCTATCAAGCAAAGAAAATAGCGTAGATGACAACAGCTTAGGGCAATTTAGAACTAAAAGAAATGTGTTTTTTTATGAATTAGGTTTTGGAGTTGACTTATACCTTGAGTGGTTTAAATTTAGTCCTAGTATTAGAGGAGTTTTTGCAATAAGCGATGAGCATGTTCCTGACAACGACCCACTTAGTCCTTGGACCAGTAATATTGATTTTATGAAAACGAGTGGAATTCTAATCAATTTCACCTTTCAGTAACCTGATTCTTTAATTCTGAGAGAACAATTGCCACTGAATTTGCAAGATTCAAACTATCAATATTATCATTATATCTTGGAATAGTAACTTTTTTTTGAATTTTTGATAATAATTTTTCACTGAATCCATTAGATTCGTTACCAAAAAATATTATTTGATTTGACAAAAAGGGAAAGTCCTTAATATTTTCTCCACTTAAGTCAGCGGCA
>Ga0208277_1000352_pt1 | contig 27622 bp, 12 predicted proteins | sample ETNtaG_5_FD_185782 | JGI IMG/M metagenome (GOLD analysis project Ga0208277, IMG submission 185782) | Marine microbial and viral communities from oxygen minimum zone, Eastern Pacific Ocean - ETNP201406SV205 (SPAdes) (version 2) | ecosystem: Environmental > Aquatic > Marine > Oceanic ...
TTCAGGTTGAGGGTCAGCTGCTGCGAATGCTGAACCTAAGACATCTTCCTGTGGACTTACTTGTGCTTCTGATGAAACCACTTCGCTTTGTTCTTGAACTTCAGTTGATGAAGAAAATGCAGCAGCGAATTCATCTTGAGCAGGAGTCGAAGTAGTTACTGATTCTTCTTGTGGTAGATGTTCTTCGTCTGGTAATGTCGTTTCCACAACGGCAATTGGTTCAGGACTAGGTGTTGACTTAGGAAGATCCGTAGGTGCTTCGATTACCTTCATAGCAACATTTGTGGTTCCTAAAACAGATAGACCTCCCACTTCAAGAGTATCCTTAGCCTTATTCAAAACTTGATCTAGTTGATGATGCAAAGCAATCAAACGCACCCTATTAGTTTCGGGATCTCTTACCATCTCATCAAAAGCAGCAAGATACAAATCAAGTTCCTTAATTCCTCCAATCGTATGTCCAATAGATAGCATTTTCAGTAATCGAAAAGGATCATTAAAACCATTGATTGCATTTTTTTCCTCATCTGGTATATTCGGATCAGTCCCTTGATTCCCTGCTGAATCTTCTTGACCAAGATAAAGACGAAGTCCGTCGGTCATTGTAAAAATCTCAAATGGTCCTGAAAGGAGGTAATAAATCTCTCCAGATTCACATTCTAATCTCTCTGAAACTACATCGAAATCGAATGAATCTGTCAATAGTAGATCACTAGTAAGAGTTAGAAATTCAGCTAAACCATTTAGACGATCTGTTGTATTTAATCTCATAATTAATTCTGAGGTTTTGGTTACCCCAAAGTAGGCAGATGTCTCGTCCACATCAATGCCATCGGAAGGAAGTGAAGCTCCTTCGATATCGACCTCGCTCATGTGCTCCCCCCTATCTGCCCTGAACTATCCCATTTCAATCAATCTATGGAGACCCTCACTATCGAACTGCATCTAGAATATACTTCGACTGCTCTGCCGTCCAACCATCTCCTCTTTGGAGACGCCTTAGAATTTCTCGATCTTCAGAGCCTGATGTAACCATGGACTTTGCATTCTCCAATGATAATGAATAAGAATCTCTGTCATCATCTCCAAACAGGTTATTCCAATCACCAGAATTAGTAGAAGATACAGTTTTCTTGACCTTCTTGGTTGCCTTCGGAACTTTGGTGGTCTTGACTTGACGAGTACGAGTTTCCGAGTCATCAGAATGCGTAACTACTGCGGCGGTTCTCCGTACACGTTTTGTGGGTTGTGAGGATTTACGTGGATCTACTCTCTTTGTACTTACTCTAGGAACAGAATCCACATCAACTGGAGATGGGGTTCTTCGAGTAGGCTTGGGAGACCTAGCAGGAGGAGAGGAAGCTCTTACTGGAGGGGCACTCTTCCTAGCAGGTGGGCCTGAAGAACGAGGAGGAGAACGGGAAGGTGGAGGACTAGAGGTACTTTCTGACAACGATGATTGATTTATTGGCATAAAATCATCGTCATCGTCATCGTCATCATCACCATACCACTCATCTTCATCATCATCGTAATAATCTCCTCTTCCTGAAATGAATCTTAGGGTAATTACAATCATCAACAAAATTCCAAGAATCCCTCCAGCCATTATTGCAATCGAAGCATAATCTGTAGATTCATCTCCATCTTGATTAGATGCTAATTGGTCAGAAGTACAGCCATTTGAATCAACAAATACGCCTGATGGGCTAGCTGCACATTGATCATTTGAATCATATACACCGTCTCCATCAGTATCAGTCTTATCGACATACGGGCAACCCATTCCCCCCTGTCCACCATTACCATCATTTCCATTTTCCACACCTGGTACATCGGGACATGAATCTGCATTTTGTCCATCTGATTCGTCACCAAAACCATCTCCATCTCGATCTCTCCATTGTGTTGGCTCTGATGGATAAGCGTCCGCTGTTCCAATTGGAGGAACTGGATTCATTGAATCAGGATCTGACCACCCATCTCCATCCCCATCAGGGCAACCGTCCCGATCTTCTGTTGAATTTCCAGATACAGAAGGGCATTCATCAGATTGAATTCCTTCCAAGTTATCTCCAAACCCATCCCCATCACTATCAATCCATTGAGTTGGCTCAGTCGGGAAAGCATCGTCCTTGTCATCAATTCCATCTCCATCTGAATCTACACCTGCTAAAACACAGCCTTCGTCATCAACAGCTGCGCCCAAAGTTGTTTCAGGACAAATATCTTGATCATCGGTTACTCCATCATCATCAGTATCTCGTTGATAATCTGCACAACCATTTGAATCAACCAATGCACCCGAAATGGTATCAGAACAAAGATCATCTATATCTCGAACTCCATCATCATCTGCATCTGCATTGAGTTGGTCATCACTACATCCATTCGAATCAACAGATGCTCCTGATGCGGTTCCTGGACAAACATCAACAGGATTCAACAAACCATCTTGATCGTCATCTCTCTGCTCAAATGAACATCCATTCACATCTACTACAGCACCGGATGCAGTTTCGGGACAATTGTCATTTTCATCTGCCACATTATCTGCATCTGCATCATCCATTGGTGCAGGACAACCATCTCCACCGACTCCATTCAATACACCTACATCCCCAGGACATTGGTCACCTCCAATCTCCATCGGGAAATCTCCAAATCCATCTCCATCTTTGTCCCTCCATTGATTTGGATTATCTGGAAGTGCATCTCCTGATTCGGAAGTGCGTAATCCTGTATTTTCATCAATTTCATACGAATAAAGATTGGAATGTCCATCACCATCCGAATCTAAACAACCTGTCCTATCAATAGAGGAGTTTCCATTAACAGTAGGGCAATCATCACTCAAATTAGCCTGAGGAACCCATTGACCAATCCCTCCAGTACGTGTAGAGTTGAGTTCAGGATCATCCCAATTATCCCCAAATCCATCATTATCTGTATCATTCCATTGCCATCCATCAGATGGGAATGCATCTCTCAAGAATGCGCCAATTGAAGAATTGTCTCCAAATCCATCTCCATCTGAATCTGCCCATTGTTGATAGCAAATAGATCCACAACTGTTCTCTGAAGATGTGTCAGTAGGTGCCCAAGGCCACATATCAGCTCCGTCTTCGATAGTCCAAGCATCATCGTTAGCCGTGCTAGTAGCTTCAGTAGGATCACTATATCCATCGCCATCGCTATCTACACAGCCTGCTCTATCGTATTGGCTTAAACCAAATAATCCTGGACATTGGTCGCCATCGGGATCAGAGTTATTGTCTCCAACTCCATCATTGTCAGCATCAACCCATTGCCTAAAGTCAAATGGAAATTCATCAGCACCATCCACACCACAACAGTCAGGACCATGATTATCCAGTAGTCCATCGCCATCTTGATCTCGAGATTGTAACCAATTTGTTGGTGAAAGATCGCCTCCGGAATAATCTCCTCCATTGTTAGACCAACCGTCGCCATCTGCATCACTGCATCCTTTTCTATCAATATACGATTGACCACTCGTTGCACATTCGTCGGAAAAATCTGACCATCCATCATTATCAAAATCCCCACAACCAATATCTACAAACAGACTGGGACCAGCATCAGAAGTACAATCATCAAAGGAAGATGAAACCGAATTATCTCCAAATCCATCTCCATCATAATCAGACCATTGTCCGCCTTGATTAGGCAATCCATCGATAATATCGGGGATGAAATCACGATCTGAATCAACATCTAAATGAATTGCCACAGCATCATTGGTACCCAAAGACATCCCGAGCATGATATAGCCAGTTCTACCATGATGTTCTGCAATAGTAGTTGCAAATCCAGCAGATGGATCTAATTGGATTTCAGAAATTACCCCAAATGGAGTCTCAATTGAACCATCTGATCTTAATCCGATTCCGTAATCTGGAGAAATTGTTCTTGAATCAACCTGATCTGAAAACAACAAATTAGAACAATTTGGAGTCTTATTCGAAACTGTAATTGTACATTTAACATAAGGAGAATCTCCAGAGGATGTATTTCCTAGCATTGTGAAATAAAATCCGAAGTGTTGTTCCCATAGAGGTAGGAATCCACTAGTATCAGTCCAATTGAAAGCTTCAGTAGATTCATTGTACCAAGAGTCCCAGTTTGAAGTATTTTCTAGTATCAATTCTTGGTATGAACCATAACCTGATGAATTTACAATAAACATGGGATTTTCATTGAGAAGCATTCCAGCAATAGGAGACAAACTAATTTGAGAACCTAAATCAAGACTCTCAATTTCTATTTGAGAAGAATTAATTATGGAACTAGTTGAAAAATGGTATTTCAAAAGATTTAGTTTAGATTCATTGCCAATATACCCTATTATCATTTTAGGATCAGAATTGATATCAAAGACCTGAGCAGAAAAACCTAATCCTGCTGCTGATTGATCTGCAATTACATGCGTTTCCCATTGTGAACCATTCATTATTCCTGCTTTTAATGTTCTATCGTCTTTCCAAACAGTAATATTGCCACCTATAACAATTGGAGTCCCATTCAGTTGACCAAGTGATGGCCCAGAACTTAGTTCAAATCCAGTAGTAGTTTCTTCTGCAAATCGAAGTACTGAATTTCCTAACATAAAACTCATGTTCAACCCGCCGGTATTCGACCGGGGAGTAATCGTAGGTTGAGCACCAACACTTCCTATTGATTCAACTGTGTGAGTTGACGCAACAAGGCCTGTTTCTTTGTACGAACAGACTGCACCACCATTACATATTGAAAGCGCTAGAATTTGACCTGCTTCTGTAACTCCATAAGCGGCTTCTCCACTTCCAATCTTGGTCTGTTTCCAATCATTTGTAGATGTTGAGAGTTCATCAGGACGAGATAAAATCACAAAACTAGAATCGGTCTGAACTCCAATCAAACTACGTCCTGGCCCATCGATATACAAATCAAGTTCTGAAAAATTAGATTCACCTGCAAATGGACCTTCGATTGAGACTTGTTCCCAATCTAAATGCTCAAACACTGAAATTTTCAGGTCATCAATCACAAGCCATTCCTCTTGACCATCGCCGTCAAAGTCATCGGAACGTACGACTTCACTAATATCGGAAAAAGAAAAGATTCGAGGATTTGAAGAAAGGCCGGTTGATGACCCCCATAATAATACAAGATCGCCTGATGATCCAAAACCAGGCCTTACTGCCCAAACATCATCATATCCATCTCTGTCTACATCACCTGCTGCTGCGATTTGATAGCCCATTTTTGAACCTGGTGAAGGTCCTTGAATTGTTTGATTGAAAACTGAAGAGAACCCATTTAGCCCTCCAAAAGAGACGTGAATAGCCCCATTAGAACCGGGGCCGGCTGTATCAACATAAGGCTCACCGATTCCAAGATCATTGTAGCCATCACCATTTACATCCCCTAGTGATTCTATTGAATACCCAAGTAAAGTTCCCTGTAAAGTTCGAGTCCATACTGCACTCGGAGTGGTTGAATGGCCTGTTGAACTACCTGAATGAATCTCAACCTTACCATATCCTGTCAGATCAAGTAGGCCACCTGCAGAAGAAACTGCAAAATCATCATATCCATCTCCCTCAATATCGCCTAATGATTCGATTGCCCAACCATATTGAAGATTAGTTCCAGTACCTGCTAACGTTAGTGAAGATGATGATGGTGCTTGTGAACCACCATCAAACAAATGAATACGTCCAACAACACTTCCTGAACCTACTAATTCATCTGATGCAACGATTGCCCAATCGTCATAACCATCATTATGAGTATCTCCAATGAATGCAACTTTCGATCCAAATGCTGCACCGGTTGTAGATGAATCAAACGTCCAGAATGCTACAGGATTTAATCCAGTTACAGAACCAACATGAAGACGAGCGCCACCATTACTAGAATTTAGGTAAGGCATCCCAAATAGAACATCGTCACATCCATCTCCATTCATATCACCTGTATCAAAAGAAATCTTCGATTGCGCATTTGAAGTCTGTTGGAGAATAATATCTGGAGAGGGGTTGAAACCACTAGTCCGACCATGATGAACTGCCAGCGATTGATTCATGAAAATAATGAAATCGGACTTACCATCACAATTGAAATCTCCAACTTTAGCGGATGATTCTTGTGCATCGATTTCTAGAATAGGCAGGGAGGTAATCCTTCCTTCCCTCCTACCTTCCAAACTTCGTACAAACTGTACAACTGTATCATTCTCTGCAGAATAAGTTAGTTGAGCTTCTCCATCTCCTGGGATTTCTTGATCTAATGGGGCCCCAATCCAAGGAGCTGCGTCAATATTTGTTGACGTCATATTTGGCCAATCCATAGAACGAATCAAGCCGCCTGCTTCGTGCAAAATTCGCACCCTATCTCCATTATGTACTCGGGCATTGTATCCCTCGATTACTGATTCAATTACTGATTCATGATCCCAGAAAGTCAATGTATAATATGACGTCATAAGGTATCCTGTATCTTCATCAATCCAAAGAACAACATCTGATCCATTATCTAAAATTGACAATTCCAATGGCCCACTAACGTTCCATCCTTCAGTAACTGTTCGCACATGCCAATCTTCTGGATCCACATAATGTGGAGGAGCATCAAATGCAAATTTGAGCGAAGAAGTATCTGAATCGATATATGCAATTCTTGCTCTATTCTGTGCATCTAATTCGATATCACATTCTTTGCCAACATCGTTTCCATTTCCATCATCTACAATTGTCCACTGTACAACACCTGTTTGATTGATGTGAATATATTCCAAATTACCAGATGTGCCATTATACACACAAGCATGAATTTCATCAAAGTGATCAATAATCAAATCTAATCCTGAATAGTCATCTGAATCAGATAGAATAGGAGAAATTTGTGTCTCAACAATACTAGATAAATTCCTAGTCGTCAAAACATTCCAATCTTCACTCATATGTGTAATGTCAGAACCTGCAAAACTTTCTCCCCATTCATTAGACGGCAAAGGTGCTTGGATGGTATCGAAAGATGAAAAATCATCTTCTAATGAAGTATGATAAGAGGCCAGAGGGTAAAACAAGGAGAACACCATAAGAGCAACAAGAATTCGTGCTTTCACAATCTCACTCCCCTCGGTGCCGAAGCACCATTGCCCGCGAATGAACCTCCCCACTCTAAAGGCTTCATATCTTTCGACCTGAAAGCGGTGCGATGAAGGACTAGATCACCATCGCCTAAACATGACAACCCTCCTTTGTTTACCGGGGGTTTGGCCTAAAATGAATTGTCTACAAGATTTTGAGTTCATTATTGGAGTGGATTCTGGAGCTGATTTAGCATTAGAGTACGGAATTACTCCAGATTTAGTAATTGGAGATTTAGATTCAGTAAACAAGGAAAAACATCTGGATGAAAAGTTAATTTTTGTTGAAGGACAAGAAAATAATGACTTATCAAAAGCACTTCAACTATGTACAGAAAAAAATCTGTTAGATATTTGCATTCTTGGGTTTACAGGAAAAAGAGTCGATCATGAATTGGCCAACTATGCTGCATTACATAATGCAAATGAGAATCTAGATATTCGAGTCGTTTTAGATGAGATGATTATCCATAGAGTCACAAATACAAATGATAGTAGTTACAATGTTCCTATCAGCACTACAATTTCCATTTTCTGTTTTGAAGAATCTCATGTGAAAACAAGTGGATTAAAATGGAATATTGATGGAGAAATTGGATTCTCATCAAAGGGACTCTCAAATGAAACAACACAAGAAGAATTTTCAATTTCAACTACAGGATGTGTCTTTGTTTTGATTCATGTTTCATGAATCGAATCGGACCCAAATTCCTTCTGTACCATCCCACCAATCCATTGAGCCATCTTGATGTTGCCTCCATGTAATTCCTTGAGGGTCAGTATAGGTAGGCAAGCCTTCAGCAAGATCTTCAATTTCTCCTTCAACCATAGATGAAGCGGCAGCCCCCATGACTTCTTCCAGCCTACTAGAGGAATCGGTGCTTCCACGAGTTAAGAGAAGGCCCACGAAAATACCAAAAATCAATCCGAAAATTATTCCTCCTCCGCCTATTGCTGCAGCAGATGCTTGAAGATTAAGGAAAAGAGGAGTTGCTTCATAATCTTCCCCAGAAGAACTCGATGGCCATGCCGTATTATCACTAACATTTCCAAGACTTGGATCGCTAGGATCCATTGGCGGCAATCTTACGACATTTACTCCCAATGTAGTTGTCTGCATCTGAGGATTAGTGGCAGTTACTCGTACCTTGTGAACACCTGGATCCCAAAGCCCACAATCTAAATCCTTTACATCAGATTCAGAAGTTTCCTGATTTTTTGGATTAGTGATTAACCAAGAAAAGACCAAGTCGGTATCTGTTTGATTATCTGCTGGAACTGCAACAACAGAACAACCCATCCCCATACGTTGATTTTGACCATTCACAAGAATTGAGAAATCAGGTGCAGGATGATTTTCGATTGTGACTTCAACTGTAGTTGAGGCCCCAAAACCTAGTTCGTTTGTATATTGCAAAGATACTGAATACGTTCCAGCAGGCCATGATGAACAATCAATAGGAGCAGTATCATTGAGAACTTGCCAAGGAACACCTGTCAGAGAAACAACTCCTAAAGCATCGTATTGCTGACCAACATCATCAGAAAACGAGCGAAGAATCTGGCATTCATCACCAGTAAAAATCGAATCTTCAGCTTGCAATTCTAAACCCAATGTGGGTGGAGAAAGTGCCGTAGTTAAATCGAAAGAACCGAGATCAACTTCCTCAGTTATTACTTCCAAACCATGATCCCAAATTAACATTCTAAGATGATAATCCCCATCTTCCCATGCATAGATATCTATCGAACCAAACTTCATTTCGCCCGCAGTGAGAGTCATATTCTCCCAAAATGGAATCACTAATCGGTCTGTCTCGACAATTACCTGAACTCCCACCTGGCTATCTTGGGTGGAATTGATGGCAAAAATTGTACTCAACATATCAGGGAAACCATCACTATCCATATCCATGGCATCTACTCTTCTTTCTTCAAGTCCGATTCCTGATTCTGCACTAACTGTCAGAGTAGCTAATGGCAACAATAACAATATTGACAAAATTGTAACATATCCTTGTCTCATCAAGATTCACCTCCTCTTCTAACAACCATCATACCAAGAATAGTAATGAAGAAAATACCGATTGGTATGATGTATGTGAGCATTGCAGAAGTTGGATTTGATGCCATCAACATGTATTGCGAGTTCAAGAATCCAAAGCTGTCAGAATAACCATCGCCATTCGCATCGGGGCATCCTTGTAAATCAATGGTTGATTCTCCAGTTACCTCGGGACAATCATCACGTAATGAGCCGATACCATTGTCTCCAAAGCCATCACCATCAAGGTCAGACCATTGTACCCTATTTTGAGGGAAGGCGTCTGCAGTCCCATTCGGACTTGCACCCCAACTATCATCTGGATCGCTATACCCATCTCCGTCAAGATCTGGACAACCTAACCTGTCGAGAAGACTTATTCCATCAGCCAATGAAGCCTCGGGGCACGAATCAGGCATATTGCCCCAACTATTGTCACCGTATCCATCTCCATCAGCATCAAACCATTGGGTTACATCCATTGGGAAACGGTCTCCTAAATCACTCCAACCATCGCCATCTGTATCTGTACATCCAAACCGATCTTCGGTACTAGTTCCAGGAGTATCCTTACAACGGTCTGGATCTGTTCCTACTGGTTCATCCCCATATCCATCTCCATCAAGGTCTCGCCATTGACTAGCATCCTCGGGGAATGCATCAGCTAAGCCAGCAGGATGTGGTAACCAACCTGCCTGAATTTGAGGATCACTTGCTCCATCGCCATCTCCATCTGGACAACCCCATCTGTCAATAGTGGAACCACCATTAGTAGCTGGACAAGCATCTGGACGCCATGCACCTTCTGCATTATTGTCTCCAAAACCATCGCCATCAGTATCTGCCCATTGTGTTGATTGATCATTGAATGCGTCAGCAAATCCTTCTGGATGTGCTGGCCATTCTGAATCAGAATTACTGTAACCATCGCCATCTGCATCTGGACAACCAAATCGGTCCATGGTAGAAGTTCCTGCTCGATCCTTGCAAGAATCTGCTTGGAATCCTGAAGAATTATCTCCAAATCCATCTGAATCTGAATCTACCCATTGGCTTGGTTCATTGGGGAATGCATCAATCTGTGACGCAGCAGGGTTCTGATTGTCCCCCCAACCATCACCATCTGTATCTGACCATTGAGTTGGATTATCTGGAAATGCATCGGAGTTGGTACCATCAGGATTGTCTCCAAAACCATCTAAATCTCTATCAGACCATTGAGTTGGATCTCCAGGGAAAGCATCGGACCCGTTTTCTGCTTTCCATGACTCATCTGGATTCGACCATCCATCACCATCAGAATCGGGACAACCCAAACGATCCTCAAACGATTGCCCTACTCTTGTTGGACAGGCATCAGGTTCTGTAGCACCAACAAACCATACTCCCAATCCATTCATTGCCCTACTCTCATTCCATGAAGGATCATCCCAATTATCCCCATAACCATCTAAATCGAAATCTGACCATTGGGTAGAATCGGTATCGAAGGCATCTGCTCCATCAGAAACATTCCACGATTCGGTTGAGAAAATTGCAGTAGGATCGGGATCTGACCAACCATCTGCATCAGAATCACGACAGCCAAATCGATCTTGATCTGAATTGCCGAAATATTGTGGACAATGGTCCGGACGGTTTGCAGGTGCTGAATTATCTCCATATCCATCCCCATCGCTGTCTACCCACTGAGTGCCATCAGTTGGGAAACGATCACCACTATCTGACCAACCGTCTGAATCACCATCGGGGCAACCCTTCCTATCCTCTGTTGAAGTTCCCTCAGTATCATCACAATCATCTTCACGATCAGCAAAACCATCTGAATCTGAATCTCTATCGTATTTGTCGATTGTAGGAGTAACGGTATAATCAAAATCATCACGTGCACAAGTGTCCTTTGATCTTACCATGATGTACCATGTCGTCGACCCTGCATGAGAGCCCCATTCTGCTGCAGAAGGATTGACGGTTGCTGTAATTGATGTAGATCCACTACTTCCAAAATCCTGATCGAATCGTTTGTCCGCTCTTTCAGGAACTCCATTCACAAAATTCGCATCCCAAATCTGAACCTTTCCTTCCCAATGGTCTGTTCCAAAGCAACCAAAGAGGTCGAATCCATAATCACCTGTTGAGGAACTAACCTGAATCTGCACTCTGTCGCCAGTTACCAAATCAATGGTCCACCAATCTTCTGAATCTCCAGACGCATCAACTGCATCCGATGAACTACTACCATCAGTGAGAACGTTTGCAGTTGACCAGTCATCGTCTGCAATAGCACTGGGCAATATGGAAATGAACAAACAAAAAACGAGAGATGTTGCAAAAAAACGACGTGGAATCAAGCTCTGATTCGGGGCCGAGGTGAAAGAGTGCCCGCGCTCCATCGCACATGGAGTCATACACTACGTGTAAATCAATTGCGTCGAATAGAAAATCCAGAAGTTGAGAATTTAGACGTTTTTCGGAATGATTCAAAACGAAGAACCCTGCCCTTTGATACATGGCAGACGCATTACCAGTCCATGTGACTGTGGTGATTCCTACTCGAAACGAAGAAGCAGCAATAGTAGATACCATCCGTTCAGTACCCAATGATGGGTGGTGTGAGAAGCTTGATTTCTTAATCATAGATGGAAATTCAACAGATAAAACTCGAGAATTGGCAGAACAAGAAGGAGCTACTGTTTATCTTGAACCGAGAAAGGGATATGGAAGAGCATACAGAACAGGGTTTGCAATGGCACCAGGTGAGATAATTATCACAATGGATGCTGATTGTACTTACCCTGGAGAAGAAGTTCCAGGACTTGTTAGAAAATTAATTGAAGAAGATCTATCTTGGATTACATGTGATCGATTAAAACGCGCTGAAGATGGTGCTATGTCTGGACTTCATGGATTTGGAAACTGGGTACTATCGACCACCGCTCGCTTCTTATTTTGGTACGGGGTCCACGATTCTCAAAGTGGAATGTGGGTTTTCAGAAAATCAATTCTTGAAGACCAACGTGTTAGACCAACTAACGATGGAATGCCACTTTCTGAAGAATTCAAGATTAGAGCACGAAGATACATTGGAAAGAAGAAGGCAATTGAAATCAGTGTCCCTTACAGAATTCGTGTTGGAGAAGCAGAAATCAATACATGGGGAGATGGATGGAAAAATCTCAGATTCCTGTTCGGTATGAGGTTCGGCCTAGCCAAGGCAAAGACTCCTTGGGGCCCTAAATCAGACTGAATCCCAATCTAAATCTGAACCTCTAATCTTGTTAGAGTCATCATCTTGATTTTCAGTTTCTACCTCAGTATTTGGTGTATTTTCCTCATTCAGTTCTGCATCAACTTCACTAGTTCCATCCCATGATTGAGTAGAGTTAGACGGGACACTGCTCCATGATTCTATCAAATCTAAATCTCTCTTTAAATTCCTTCTTCGATTGAGTAAAAACGTTCCTCCAACGATCAATAACATCACAACTATTGCAAGGACAATGTTGCCTAAATCTTCTGAAATAGATGCAAATATTCCACCTGAATCGATAGGTCCCTTCACCTCAAGTTGCTCTGAAATCGGCAAAGAAACTGAGTCTCCATCTGTAGCCCATGCCTCAATTTTTGCATATCCCGTACCAAGAGGAGACCATGAGGTTGAACCAGTCCAAACTCCATCACCTGCTAATGTATCTGCTCCAGATCCATTGTCATTGAGTGATATGATTTCACCGACTCCATTCATTGCAATTCTTGCCTGGACTTGATTTGTTGTCCCATCAGGGTCATCTAAAATTACTGAAATCACCATTTGATATGATTCATCAGCAACAATTTCTGAAGGCTCATACATCAAATCACTAAGTCTTGGTGAACTAGAAAGGGAAGTAATGTTCACGCTTGCAGTACTAATACCTCCACGTTGGTCGATGACTGTAAGATGGACTAAATGAAGACCAGGGGTCGGTTTATAGGTGAAATTCTGCATTGTGGATACTACTGTTCCACTTGGTGAATCTATTCGCCATTCATATCGGAAAATATCATCATCATAATCATAAGAATCTGCACCAATTACCTCAATTTCTCCTCCCGGCGGTATTGAGGTCCCTTCAGAGATATTCGCAATCACTGCAAAAGGATCAGAGGGAAGAACTTGAATTGACTGTGTATGAACTCTTGATAATCCATTTTCATCTGTTAATGTAAATGTTAGAGTATGGTCTCCGGCTGACAAATAATCATTATACCAATATTCAATTGAACCATTTTCAACCATCGGTTCAGATTCAATATCACTAGTAATTGTAACATTGAATAAATCACCATCAGGGTCATAGGATTGACGGAAGTCAAACAATACAGGTGCATCACTATTCACTACTGCACCAGGTACAGGTGAATCTAGAATTAAGAGAGGGGCACTTGCTGAAACATCGATTCTAATTGTACTCTGAGCTACTTGACCTGAACCATCATCAACAGTTAGAGTGACATCGTGAATACCTGCTGGCAACCTTGCATCAACAATCCATCCACTTCCTAATGGATTAGTCAATAGATTGGAAGTCCAAAGAACACTGACTAAGTCACTGGATCCGATGTACGGGTTGCAGATAATTTGAGACATAAAATCTGGAGATGAATCGCATGATAAATCCCAATCTCCAGAACCTGATGAATCAAAACGAATGAGGTCCGATGAATCTGTAGAATAGCCGGTTGATGGAGAAGAAATAATAGCAACAGGTACAGAATTATTCACAATCAAGAGCATAGAAAGTGTTGCTTCCAAACCAGAATGAGATGAATCAGAATCACCTACACCCAATGTGATTGTATGTGCACCAGGAGATAAATGACCGATCCACACTCCTTCTGGTGGAGCACTTTGACCATTATGAAGATGAGATGAACGAGATCCCAATTCTCCATCAATATTGGAATGAAGACTGTATGTAATTTGGTCACCCTCTGGATCTACAGTACCCCTAGCATCCAGAGTTACTTCAGATGAAGACAGGTTGCTATCTCTAGAAACTTGAAGATCAGGAGAAGGCAACTCATTGTATAATTCAACAGACCAGATATAAGTCAAAGGAGTATTGAGGCCATCACCAATTACAAATGTTAAATCAAAAACAGCATTTGGTGAATCTTCGAAAGAAACATTGTATTCCAGAGAGCAATTTGGAGTTGAACAATCTCCTGGATCATCAGCCCATTCAGAAAAAGAAACATCTAAACTGGTTTGGAATGGTTGATTCTCTGGATCAATAGAAGCACTAGCATTGATGTGAAGAATTTGAGTTCTTGACAATAGTATTCTATTTGTCACATCGGCAGATGGGTCCAATACAACCGAAATTGACGGAGGGAGGTTGGTTAATTCTATTCTTCTTATTTCAGAGGCACAATTATTGGAAGTATCACATACCTCTAGAGTGATATCATGAGTACCATCAGATAAACATCCAGAACTCTGATTATTTGCAATAAAATATGATTTATTGTCCCCAGTTGTTGTTCCTTGAAGACAAGATGCGACAAGATTTCCATCCAAGCTACTGGTCCAAGAATATGTTAAATCTTGATTTTCAAGGTCCCACGTTTCTGAAGCGTTGAAAATCACTTCACCTCCTGAGGGGAATAACTGTTCATCGATAGGAGTAGACCATAGGATTAGAGGAGGTTGGTCAGGTAATTGAATCTCACAAATTGATGTTTTATCCATGTCAAGTAGTTCTGGACCAGTATCATTTCTATTGGATGAATATTCACATCCAGTCCAAAACTGATTCACGTTTGTAGTTCCTTGAGATGTAGTTCTAGTGCCAACAAAAGGACCCAAAACAGAATTTCCTGCATAAGGAACTGTATGCTGAATTGGATTTTCAATTTGATCAAATGATAGATTTACTACTGAATATGGTAATCCAAATCCATTCTGATTTACTGACCAAACATGTATCATCCACATTACATCAAATTGAGCTACTCCTCCTTGATTGATTGAAGGAGGTGTACCGGAAGAAATCCATTGTACCAAATTTGTCTGTGCCAAACCAGGTTGAGTAAGTTGTAAACCACTAGCATCAGGGGCATCTACAAAAGAAATCTTGGAAGATTGTACCGTGAAACCTCCACTACAAGAGGTATAATCTGGAGAATGAATTGTTAGATTTGCATGGTTGCTTAACAAAAGACAATTTTGCCCTGAAAGAATTGAATTATTTAGATAAGAATTCAAACCAGATGACCCAGCCCCAGACCAAATAATTCCTGTATGATTCCCGGAAAGTACCAAATCTTCAATGATGGCGTCCGAGGATGAAATTACAACCGCTTGAGATGATGATTCGTCTTGATAGATACTCATCCCTCTTATCGATACAACACCTGGAAATGTTATTCCAGAATTATCAATACTAATTGCAGGACCAACTCCAGAAGGAAGAGAAATTGTATGATTTTCCAAAACAAGATCTATGCTATCTTGGGCCATCACCCCTCCTTGAGCATCATCGATACTCGAACAGGTCCTACAAGTTACATCTTTGGTGTTTGCAGTAAGTGTATTCGATTCATGATAAAGAAATCCAACACCTTCAGAAATCTCTGTAGCGTTGGCACCATTTCTAGAAGACGAGGCATTTACTAACAATACGTTGCTTGAATCATAAACAAATACGCCATTCAGACCATTATCTGTTGATTCAAGACCCTCAATCTCTGGGTGAGATTCTTGAATATGTAAACCAATACCTGAATTGTTGTGGACATTCCAATTGGAACCTCGAAGACTCGATTTCATTAAATGAATTCCAGCACCTATTGAACCTGAGACCTCGAGGTCATCTATGGTTGGTGCCCAATTGGCAGATCGGAGGTAAAATCCAGATTGAAGTGGTATTTCATTAGATGATGAATCACCAGAATCTCGAATTGTTAATCCATTTATTATTGTAGATGGACCCATCATATAACCTCTAAATCCAATACAATCATTCTCTTCGATCAAACTATTTTCAAGATAAACCCCAGATGTATTGACATTCAGGGCAGCCGTACATTGTCCCGGTGCCTTGGAATTGGGGCCTCCTGTTCCCCTAAGAACAAGGTTTTCAAATTGAGCATTCATTGGAATATTACTATACAAAGAATGATTGTATCTTTCAACAAATATTCCAACATACATTGAATTCTCTACTGTTAAATCACGGAATGTCGGTCTAGTCGTACTCGATTCTGAAATATGTCGAACATAGACTCCATGATCAGATCTATTTACTGAAACATTCTCAAACAAAAGAATGGAATCTTCTACCCATATACCAGTCGCAATCGCTTGAGTAGCTAATGTAATATTGTGGATATTTACATCACGGATTAATCCTCCAGAACCGCCCCAAACATTCACTCCTCTAGTAATTGCATCATTGACATGAAGACCAGTCACTACTGGTGCAGAACTTGCACCCACAGAAAGACCGATCCCATATCTCCAAGTGGATGAAAATCCATGCAAATCTTGCCCGGCTTCATCGATATGAAGATTCTTAATGACTGGAGTTGCAGAACTAAACATATCTACTCCAACATAATCAGGATCCAAAATTGTTAGATTATCCAAAAATGGATTGCTACCATATATTGTAACTCCGAAATCTGAATTATCAATTGTCAAATTGCGGATTACTGATCCTCTATTATTGGACGTAGTATTGAATTGAAGACCCTCATGTGATTGGGTTGAAATTCCAGACATTATTACTACAGGGGATGTCTCTTCACCAAGTACAGTTAGCCTACCTTCGACATATATTCTCGATCCAATAGGCATCTCTATCGAAGTTCCTGCAAGTACTCTTAATTCGTCTGAAGACTGAACTGTGTATGATGATTGGAGTTGGACAACTCCGCTCCAAGTTGTTACCGCTTTCGAACTAGCAACCAAATTGGAATCCATAGTATCTTCAACATTTGAAAATGAGGGGATTACAGATGATGCAGAAGCCAGCATGAACAGGACAACAAGAAGTGATGCCCGCCGGTGCATATGTCGTGACCATTTCGGAACACGAATCAACCCTGCGGTCTCCCGTTCAATTAATTCCTCAAAGAACGGATAGTTCAAAGGGGGTCCCGCTCCCCGTAATACTGAGAGAAGATGGGAACGGCCTTTATCCTCATCAAAACAGTTCCAGGGATGGAGCGAGATGTATATCTTGCACTAAGTGATTTAGAATGTGTTCTAGAGGTTCATGTCCTATATGGCGAACATGATTTAATCGCTAGAATTGGAGCCGCGGATTCAACAGAACTTGCAAAAATTCTCTTGGGAACATTCAGAACAATCGAAGGTATTCGAGACACTGAGACACTAATCACAGTTGACTACTAGGGAGGAAATGAAATGGCAGTAGGATTCGTACTTATTACCACAGAAACTGGAAAAGAAACTCAAGTTAGAGAATCCATCGGGAAGATAGACATGGTAGAACAACGATGGGGAATCTTCGGTGAATTTGATGTCTTAGTAAAAGTTGTAGCTGATGATGAAGCCGATTTAACTCGGTGTATTATGGAAGAAATCAGGATTATTGATGGAATATTAGATACTCGAACTCTAATCGGATCTCAAATCTGATTATATTAATCGATGAGCATCTGCCAGAAGTCTGTCTGCAACATTTCTACAACCAGAAATTAGGTGAAGGTGAACTGATTCTCGTAATGCGTGTATAGCATTTTTATCGTCAATACGTGCAATTATTCTCCATCTAGCTGCCAACAAACGACGACCAGAAATTGTATGTTCAGGTAATAGAGAAAGTCGTGATCTTTCAAAGGCAGCAATCAACGCAGGAGATAATTCACTTTGAGAATCAATCAATGAATGTAGTAATCTACACCTTTCTACGATATCTGGTTCAGCCTCAATTCTTGCTGCAAGTAATGTAATTTCATTCTCTTCTGCATTTACACAATCTAATCGAAGTCTTAGACGACGTACTATCGGATCTCTTGGTCCTGCAATTGATGTCAAACGTTCCAACACCTTGGTCGCATCTATAATTGAATTAGATGCCAAATGAATCCTAAAGCGCGCAATAGATACTGCCGTTCTAATGGGAGGCGTTAATTCGTGTTCAGAAGGTAAACTTCTCTCAAATTGATTCAATTCATCAAGCAATAAAATGGCTTCTTCTTTTGACCAAATACCTGGCATGTGATCGTCTATTTTTCGAACAATTATTGACAAACCGTAACGAAGTCTTCCCTCATCATCTAATTCTGAAAGTGCTATTTCCTCCTCTTCATTTGCTTGACCCAAGTCGCCTTCAATCCTCAATAATTGAGAATTTAATAACCGTTTTTCAGGACTTGATTCTAACTTTGTAATATGTTTCAAGGCCAAATCTAATTCCGCACGATCTAAAGCAATTCTAACTGCTGCCGAACGTAATGAGGATTCCTCAGGATGTTGTTCCAGTGCTTCTTCTACAAGAATTGCAGCCGCAGATGGAATCTCGTGATTTATCGAATCCAATGAGGACAAAAGGAGTGAGGGCAAGTTCGAATCTTGAGCACCTATCCTGTGATGTAATTCGATACGACGAGCACGTGCACCTTCACGTGAAGACCACCAATCTGCCAAGTTAGAATGAAGAGTTTGTTTATCTTCATCGGACCAAGATTCTTTTCTTACATTCTCAATCAAATGCTGGCCTTCCATAAGATCAGAATGCCATCGGATGAGAGCTCGGTCATCTAAATCTCCTATTCGGTGAGAATCTGAAATTTCGTCAATTCCGATTGGAATAGGAGAAATAGCTAATTCATCAAATGTTCTTTCTTCTTCAGAATCAAGATGATCAAGAACTGTTTCTTGAACAAAGGACATTACTGCATCAGAAGCAGTAGGTAATGGATCATCGGGGGACCACAAACCTAGAGCAAGTGGATGACCCCCCAATGCAGAAGCAATTTCTAATCCCAACTCATCATCTACTTTATCTCCTAATATCATCCTAGCTGATTCTACAGATAATCCTTCAATTCGAATTGGTTCGCCAACTAATCCCGAAGGTACAGGCGCTCGAGAAACAAGAATACAATTTCCTCTTTCCATCAATGAACTACAAAGTTTGACTATACTAGACAAATGACGTGAATGAACCTCTTGAATTTCATCAAGAATTATGATATCTTCAGGAGGTAGCATCCCCACAATTGCTTCCGAAGTAGTTGGAGAATCTGCACCAATAATTGTTCGTCCAAACAATGGGACATCTGAATCAGAATCAAATCGCATCCAACGAATCGTCTTTCCATCTTGGAGCAATATATTGGCCAAACTTCGAGTGAACGCAGTTTTTCCGATTCCAGGTAGCCCGGTCAAAATTATGGATTCACCCTCAACTAATCTTCCAGAAATAGAAGATATGCTTTCTTCTCGACCCACTATTTCAACCAAAGAAGGAGGATTACCAATGAGAGACCCTTCTGTTGATTTTTCTTCTTCAATAAATGTGGAGGCAATTCTTCTCCCTTCAGTTGTTGGATGAATAACTGTTCTTTTACGAGAACCTCCTCCAATCACATGTGCTTGTCGGGTTAAAATGAAACCATCTTCTTGGAGGATTTTTATGTGCCCATGGAGGGCAGACCGGACTACACCTAACCGTTCACTGAGACCAGGTAATGAAGCTGTACGAGGCACATCCCATGCACTTGCTAGTGACTCTGATTGCTCACAAAGCAACTTCAGAAGTCGGTCTCGGAGGGATAGCCCCATGACCTCAGCAGGAAGGAGGGAGTTCTTGAGTCCCCACACTCCTCGCATCAACATGCCCGTAGATGGAGCCGATGTGCATCTGCCGGCAAAACCGGGCGTATACCTGTTCAAACAAATCGATGGGACAGTGATGTATGTTGGAAAAGCATCCATCCTTAAGGAAAGAATTCGATCATATTTCTCAAAAAATCCTGACAGACAAATGATTCCCGATTTAGTTGAAAATTCAGATTACATAGATTACATTGTTACTCAAAATCCGAGTGAAGCATTAATGTTGGAACGGCAATTGATTAGAAAGCATAAACCGAGGTATAATTCATTATTGAAAGATGACAAATCATACCCATTTATTGCAATTACATCAGAGGAAATTCCACGAATTATGTATTCTCGCCACCCCCCAACTGATGCAACAAGATGGGGGCCATTTCCGGATGCAGGTGCTGCAAAAAGAGTGATTCAACTTCTTCGAAGACATTTTGGAATTCGAGATGAAAGAAATAACCTACCTTTTGGATACATTGAATCAGAAGATAAAGGAAGATATGAATTACGAATTAATGCAGTAAAATCAGTTCTAGATGGGAACGCAACGATTCTGATTCAAAGTTTACAATCTGAGATGGATGAACATAGTAGAAATCTACGATACGAAGCAGCTGCAAAGAGTAGAGATCTTATCGCTGCTGTTCAACAAACTATTTCTCAACAAATCATTCATTCAAGGTTCTATCAGGATTGTGACGCTGTTGGATTCCATTCCGTTGGAGACAGAGGAATGATTGTCATCCTACATACAAAGGATGGAATTATTCAGGGACAAGTTGAGTACCCACTAATCCATAGAGGAGATATTGGAGAATCAGTATCCTTAGTGATGAGTGAACATTACTCATCTAGGAAGCCTCCTAGAAGACTCCTTGTCCCATCTCCTGTTTCAAATTGGATGAATCAATGGGTTTCAGACCGTAGGGGCGGAGCAGTAGAAATTCGAGTTCCACTAAGAGGGGATTTAGCTAAACTTAGATCAATGGCAGATGCAAATGCTAAATTCCATGTGGAAATGAATATTGGGAAAACATCTACCAATATCGAAAAAATGTCTGTTGAAGATGCAGTCAAACTAATTGGTGCTGAAAGTCTAGATTATGTGGTGTGTTTCGACATGGCTCAACTTCAGGGCGAAGAAAGAGTAGGCGCATGTATTAGTTTAAGGAAGGGAAAAACTTCGAAAAAAGAATACCGAACATTTACAGTTAAAACAGTAGCAAAGGATGATCTTCGAATGATGGAAGAAGTTCTTTCACGTTGGCTTAAGAGACAAAATGAATGGCCTGATTTGGTTCTTTTAGATGGAGGAGAGACACATCTCAATATGATGAAGAATTTATTGACTTCTAAAAATCTAGAAAACGAAATTAATTATGCCGCACTTGCAAAAAAAGAAGAGACTCTATTCTTACCAAATCAAGAACCGATAATCTTGGATAGACGAGGAAGGCTTTTCACATTCGCAAGAGACGAAGCACATCGATTTGTAAATAAATTTCATCGTAAAAAAAGGTCACATACTTCCATTAAAGACCCTCTAGAAAATGTACCTGGATTAGGTGCCAAGAAGCTTCAGAATCTATTGAGACATTTTGGTGGGAGAAAGGGAATTGATCATGCTACTTTTGAAGAACTGAAAAATGTCCCTGGAATAGGAAATCAAATGGCGAAGAGAATCATCAAACATCTAAATTGATTATCGGGTTTTTCTACCCTGCATATACACTTCTGCTGGATCCTCAAACGGATCTTCCCATGGGTCCTGACCCCATCCACCTGCAGATTCCCAATCTCCACCGGGTGGAGGGAGATTCATGTCATCCAACAAAACCTCAGCAGTGTTCTGCTGTACAGCCATTTTTGCTCGCTTCTTCTCATCAAGTAATTTCTTTCTCTTTCTTGCTCTCTTTGAACTTCTTCGGAAAATTAGGAGAGTGATTAATACAAAAATTACCGTCAAATAAGGCATCAGTTCAATCAAAATAAATTGGTAACCTAAAACAAAACCTAAGGATACTCTATCTGTAGTTTCTTCACATGGATCTGAATCGCAAAGAGGTAGAATATAGGTCAAATGTTGACGGCCATCGATTACCTCGACCTCAGCATTTCCATTCGAACTAGAAAATTCAGAAACACCCAATCCTCGAGGGAATCCCAATTCAATTTTGATACTAGGTCGAATCGTCATGCCTTCGACATTTTCTCCAACTGCTGGAATCTCTTCCTCAAAACTTGGTACGATAAATCCTCTCATCCCGGTATTAGCTGCACTTGAATCAAAGAATGAGGCTGCTAAAGATTCTGCGAGTCTAGCTGATACTTGGGCAGGGGAAGTGATAAAGGCCAATTCCTTGTTATCATTCATTCCCAACCTAACTGTCATCTTCTCCAAAGATGCTCCAATGACAATAGGGTCCTGATCACTCAATTCATTTCCTGTAACTTCTGATAATTGACCGATTTCAGTAATCAATTGAATGCCTGAAAGATCTACCTGTATTCCATTAAATTCTAAGGGTAAATCTTGAGATTCAATCTGATCTTGAATATCTCCAGAAGCATCATCAACCATTTCTTGAATGTCAATATTCGTTTGTTCAATTGTTCTAGAAATCTCATCTGATATGGCTACAGAAAAATTCTGGAAGCCTGAATTTGAAATTTCTAATGTGTGGTTTTCATCACCAATTGGAATATCGGTATTGAATCCAAGACCTGCAATTAATCCTCCATCTCGCCTATCTCCAATAGCGATTACATGTCGAATGAGATCAGAAGGAATAGATTCGAAGGTTAACATATCGATTTCATCTGCTTGAACGGGAACTCCTATACGATGGACATGAAGCCTCACAGAGGCCTCAATATCTGCTTCTACAGCACCACTAAATTCCAATATTCTTAATCCAGACAAATCAACATCTACCTCTACCTTGATACAAGTCGCCCAATCTGATTTACAGAATACATCAGGACTGGAATCCAAACAATTGACCGTTTCGTAACATAGGGCATGTTCCCAATCCCAAGGTACAGGACCTGTTAGTCCGAGGAGGTCAGAATCGGAACCTTGGTGGCGATAAACTAATTCCAAACGATCAGGAACATCGCCTGTAGATCTAGCCCATGACGGTAAAAGAATAGTCAACGTAATATCGGTTGAAGGGAAACTTGCCGGGATATAGCTACTTAGAATATCAGGATTTACTTCTTTGGAAACACTAAGCACATTGAGTATTTTTGCAAGGTCATTTTTCTCAATGAAACTAACGTCTAACGGGTCTCCATTTTCATCAGTCTCATTGATGAGACGAACTGCAAGATCAATAACATCTAAATTGATAGGAGTGGAATTTGATTCTAGCATTATTGGATATGTCCCATTCATTGCATTCGCACCTTCTACACAAAAGCCAGTAGGTTGTATCTCTGCACAAGTCGCCAATGCTGTATGAGAAAAATTGAGGCCTCCGGAATTACTTGGAGGAGTGAATGAAATTTCACTGAAGGAAACATCACTGCCAGTCTGTTCTGCAAATGAGTTCGCAACATCAGTTAACGGAAGCATGCCTGTAAGTTGTTGAAGATCAACAAAGCCAAACTCTTGGAGCATTCGAATCCCATCAGAAGTAATCCAAGGAAGGCTGACTCCTGAATCAAATGGTTGAATGCCCCATGAATTCAAAAGAGAGGTGTCAAGGTAATTTAGATCGATTCCTAACGTAACAACACTGTTTGCTTCATCACGAGCATCAACTGTCATCTGAATATCCATTGAAGTATCTGTAGAAGAAAATTCGACTGCCCGAGTAGAGGTGTTTCTTCTTGAAATCCGAATCTCTGCTTCATCAGTTATTGTACCATCACCACTGGATGCTTCAGTATTATCCAAAATCCAAATTCCCGATGTATACGAATACAAATTTTCTGTTCGTTGAACTGGTGTTCCAAAATCGTCAAGAATACCAAAATTTGCATACGAAGGTGGTGAAATATCGTAAGAGACTAGGTGTCCTTCTTCAGCCAACAATGTAAATTCAGTATCTGCGGTTCCTCCCATCGTCAATAAGCCTCGAAATAACCTCTCCATTTCCCCTCCAGCGACATTTGGAAGCCCAAATGTGGTGGGGTCAACATTTACTGTGATAATAACTCGAAGACAAACAGGAGGATAATACGCATTCTCCACAACAGCTGCATCTTCATCTGCTGAATCCCCAGCAGGATCATCACTACAAACGATTGGAGTTCCTGCAACTCCAATACTTGAGACATAATTTACCGAAACACCGGTGGATGAACCAAAGGCAGAAGACAAAGTAGATTCTACAATATCTCCCATTTCTGTTCGAAGGGTTTCTTTTACATCTGAACCACTAGGTGTAGGTAATTGGAAATAATTCCTGATGTAATCAGCAGGTATCCCATCTGCAACAGTGCTATTACCTCCAAGATCTAAACCATCTAAATTTAGAAGAGAACGATTGAATTCATAAATTGCAAACTCCATGTCAAGTGACATTTGAGTAAGAGAGTCCATATCAATCGAATATTCAGAAACAACCCAATTAGAACCAGGAGTATCATCATCAGACCAAGACCAATCATCACATATTGTAGAATGCCCTGGAGAGTAGGCAATTCCAGTCCCCGGAATCTCATCACAAATTGTATTCGTGACTTCTGGTGTACCTGGTGGTGGGTCCGCAACAACCATTGGAGTCAAAGATGCAATCAATAAAATTGGAATCAAAATCCCAGTTCTGAGATGTGTAGAACTCCTATCCATCATCCACTGGCTGTGCCCCTATCCTATAATGCAGTTGCCACTAGGAGCAGGTAGTAGAGGGAGTGGAACAAATGACGGAGGATGCTCTAAAAGTCATGGTTTATTCATTGTTTGAAGATCAGAATCAAGAAGTAATTGATTCTCTGATTAACGATTTACCAAAAAGGTGGGAACGTTTTGATGATGTAGCCCTACTCCCATTGAATTCATTCTCTAACCCCAAATGGAAAACTGTTGAACGAAGTTTACTTTGGGATAATGTTTCGAATGCACTCAATGTGAAACGCCTCTTTCGCAAAGGAGAAATTTCTGGAGAAAGACGAGAAAGTACAGCAGAGTTACTGCTCGGAAAAAATCCAGATGTAATTCGAATAGAACATGGTGTGAAATTTGTATATCGAATCACTGAATGCATGTTCTCACAAGGTAATCTAAATGAACGAAAAAGAATGGGGGACCTCAATCTTACCAAAGAACGAGTTCTTGATCTATATGCTGGAATAGGATACTATACTCTTCCAATGCTAACTAGAGGGAATGCAAAACATGTTACAGCAACAGAATGGAATCCAAATGCACTGAGAGACTTACAACGGGGATTAGAACAAAATGGAGTCAAAGAACGATGTACAATATTAGAAGGAGATAATCGTTTACATGGTGATTTACTCAAGGGTAAATTCGACAGAGTTGTACTTGGATTATTGCCTCAACCTTGGGAGGGGATAGATACTGCAATCCATGCTTTAGACGACAAAGGTGGTTCATTGCATGTTCATGGTGTTGCCCCTTCAAACAATCCTGAGAAATGGGAAAATGAAGTTGTACAAAGATTAACCAATTTCAATAGGAAAATTGTACCGGTTACATCAATAAAAATCAAGTCGTATGCGCCACATTGGGATCATAGAGTTCTCGATATAGAGGTTGGACCTCTATCGTCAGACTCTTGACGTCGATATGGATGGGAGACTAATGTCCGATGCTGCGGAGCCCCCTGAGGCGGTAATCCTCTCCTCCAGTATTGAGTCGGAAGAATATACTCTTCAAAGGGAGAAAATACAACTAAATCTTGCTGCAATTGCTACTGCTGGATTCACTGTACTAATCTTATTATTGTCAATTGTTTGGGATGGTGGCCACTCAATGGTTGAAGATGACCCACTTGATGGAAATTGGTGGGAAGTTCCTCTAGAATCAAGATGGAAAATGGATCTGAATTTAACCGGAGAACGAAGCCAACTACCTGAAGCTGGAATTTACAATTGGACTGGTCCAACAGAACATTTTGTTGAAGTGGATTTACCTGCATCTGAACAGGATGCTGGTTTTCCAGGTCCAGCCTTAATGCATGTTGCCCTTTGGCTTCCTGATGTTCCTGAAGGAACGCAGATTCCTGTGATTGCTACTATTCATCCATACTATGATTTTGGAGGAGAAGGCATTGTTGGAGATGATTCGAATCCGAATACAGTGCCAGATCGTGGAGTAGGAGAATGGGTTTTGGAACAATTTGTCCCTCATGGATATGCTCTTGCACAAGTCTCTACCTTCGGAACTGGTCAATCTACGCACTGCCAAGATGTCAAAGGATTGGGCGAACAAACTGGAATACAAGGAGCAGTAGAATGGCTCGGGACTCAAGAATGGAGTAATGGGAATGTTGGATTGATGGGTAAATCATATGCCGGAACCACTAACTGGGAAGCAGCACAAAATCCGTCAGAGCATCTCAAGACAATTGTACCTATTTCTGGAAGTATTGGGGTCCAACAAATGTTCTACAGAAATGGAAGTAGTGAATCAAGAGCTATGCTTTACGATGCATTGTATGAAGGGGCAACAACAGATGCAACTGAAGATGATATGAGAATGTGTTCTGATGATGTAATTGGTCCTGTCAGTCCATTCACTACATGGGCAGGTGCAGGATTAGGAGGAGATGAATGGAATGACTACTGGGATGAAAGATATCATCTCCAAGACGTTATTGACAATTATCAAGGAAGTGTGTACATCGTTTGGGGTCTACAAGATTGGAATGTTGATCCTTACCATGCATTCCCTACATACCAGATGTTGAATGAGGCAGGAGTCCATACTCGTGTCATTGCTGGCCAATGGGCACATAATTACCCCGATCAACCTGAAATCCATGGAACTCTTGGAACCGGGTATGGCGAAGAAGCGTATCCAAATATGAGTCGGATGGATTGGGCAATAGAGATGTATAATTGGTTTGAGTATTATCTCAAAGGAAATGGTGAGGAACCCGCAGCTCATGCCCAAGTACAGACAAATGATGGGAAATGGCATGTTGAAGAAGAATGGCCTCCAAAGGACATGGAATGGGAAATTTTCGATGTGAATTCATGGGATTCAAGTGGTGGTTCAAGTGTTTCTGCTACATCATCTGTAACATTCACTTCCCCCCCTATAGAAGAAGATACTCACATTCAAGGAATGCCGACATTCCATGTGAAAGCTAGTACTGGCCTTTGTAATGGAGGACAGTTATTCGTAACGATGAATGATGCAACTGCAGATCTAAGACTTGGCCATGCAACCATGGATGTAAGATACCGTGCAGGAGGTTACGAATCTCAAGAAGCAGGACCACTTACAGGATATACCATGTTAATGGAATTCAATCCAATGGATGTGAGAATACCTGCAGGGCATTCCATAGAGTTGGTCATTACTGAATCAGGAGAAGATTATCTTCCAAGTCCTTGTTCTACATTTGGAATGAGCATTTCTCAAGGAGAACAACCT
>Ga0208277_1000353_pt1 | contig 27607 bp, 28 predicted proteins | sample ETNtaG_5_FD_185782 | JGI IMG/M metagenome (GOLD analysis project Ga0208277, IMG submission 185782) | Marine microbial and viral communities from oxygen minimum zone, Eastern Pacific Ocean - ETNP201406SV205 (SPAdes) (version 2) | ecosystem: Environmental > Aquatic > Marine > Oceanic ...
CTTAATTTAATTCAAGAAGAGAAGGTTTCTGCTTTCTTGGGAGTAACAACGATGCTCAACTGGATGATGGCTGTTCCGAATTTCAAATCTTTCAATTTAGATTCGCTAAGGAACATTCAATACGGAGGCGGACCTATGCCAAGCAGAATCATCCGAGAAGCACTTGATTCGTTCCCCTGCAGCCTCATACAAGGTTATGGGCAAACCGAAGGAACGACAATGACTTTCCTGACGCAGGAAGACCACTATCTCGCAATACGTGAAAACTTGCATCCCGAAAGACTACGCTCCTGCGGAAGAGAAGGTTTTGTCACATCAGTTCGAATCGTAGACCCTGCTGGTAATTTAGTACCCCAAGATAATAAGACTCCTGGTGAAATTATCGTAAAGTCTAAAGCCAATATGCTCGGATACTTCGGACGGCCAGACCTAACAGATCAAACCATTCGCGATGGTTGGATGTGGACAGGGGATATCGCAACTTGGGATTCAGAGGGGTATTGCTACATCGTTGATCGGGCTAAAGACATGATTATTTCTGGTGGAGAAAATATCTATTCAGTTCAAGTTGAAGAGGCTATAGCGAAGAACGAAGCCGTGCTTGAGGTCGCTGTGATAGGGATCCCTGATGATGAGTGGGGAGAATCAGTCAAAGCATTCGTTGTTACAAAGCCAGGTTATAATTTGTCATCCGAGGATATTATGGCAACAGCAAAAGATAACTTAGCGAGTTATCAGAAACCAAAGTTCGTTGAATTTGTTGAGGAACTTCCCAAAGCTCCAACAGGAAAAATACTCAAACGAAATCTTAGAGCTGATTCAGATTAATCTGAAATAATTCAATTAATGTATTATTGGGCACTCGTTTGCGATATCCAAAACTTTATAAACCCGACCAATACCTAAACAAAAAGCAACATAACCAGCAAGGTCAACAATCTCTGCATCCGAGAACTCCGACCTTAATTTCCTAAAGAACGCATTGTTAAGGGAATTTGGGTCCTTACAAAAGTGTTCAGCAAAATTTAGAGCAAGTAATTCTTTTTGGTCTAGGGTGCTTGGTTCTTTTCCGTCAATGATTTCGCAATACTCTGACTCAGAAAGCTTCTCGTCCGTCCCCGACGCACTTCTGGTATCAAGTCATATGGGGCATTGATTTATTACAGCTATACGCATACGGGCTACCTCTCTTACTCTGCGAGTAAGTAGGCTCTTGTCATGAGAGGCAATTCGAAAACTGTCAACTGCCTCCGAAAGTCCTGAAGTCATTTTCCAGAGGCGTATACGCTCTAGTTCCTCCCCATTGGGGATGTCGATGCGTGCCATAGAAAGTTTGAATTCCGTAGCTTAAGCGTCGACGCCTAAGTATGCAGATTGCAAAGCTGTAGGGTCGTCTATGTAGTCTGCCGAATCGCTCTGAAGGACAAGTTCTCCATTCCGAAGAACGTAGAAACGGGAACAGTATTTCAGAGCTAGGCCCGCATTCTGTTCAACTAAGAGAAGAGTTACGTCCTCAGAGAATAGGTCTCCAAGTTGCTCGTAGAATTCTTTAACAAGCAGTGGGGCCAAGCCTAATGACATCTCGTCTATAAGTAGCAATTTTGGTTTAGCTATGATTGCGCGACTTAGTGAAAGCATCTGTTGTTGGCCTCCACTAAGTAAGCCAGCGGCTTGTTTTCTTCTTTCTTGAAGAATCGGGAATTTTTTGTAGACGGTCTCAAGTCCCTCCTCAAGTAGGTCAGGAGATTTTCCGTAATTGGCTACTTTTAAATTATCCTCTACATTCAGCCCGGGGAAAACACGTCGACCCTCCGGCACCTGTATCACACCCATGTCAACGAGCGCTGAAGGGTTTGTTCCACCTATTTCGTCTCCATCAAATGTAATAGTTCCTTCAGTCGGAGTTAGAAGACCAGAGATGGTTTTGAGCACTGTCGATTTCCCTGCGCCATTGGCGCCTAATAAAGCGACTTTTTCTCCAGCATTTACATCAATGTCAACTCCGTGAATGACTTCATTTCGGCCATACCCAACTTTTAAATCTTTTATACTTAATCCACTCATATTACGTCCCTAAATAAGCAGCGATTACTTGTTCGTTTCTGGTTACTTCCTCTGGAGTACCATCGGCTATTGTCTTCCCTGCATCTAATACAATAATTCTGTCACTAACGCCGGCGACTAGTTCAACGTTGTGCTCAATTATTAGAACTCCAGCCGATATGTGGTTTGCGTATTCTTGGACCTTTTCCATCATTTCTAAAGCTTCAGCAGTTGGTAACCCTGCTGCAGGTTCGTCTAATAGAAGAATAGATGGGTTTGTAGCTAAAGCCCTAACGACATCAACCCTCTTTTGGAGTCCATACGGAAGGTCTTCAACCTTTTCACCCCAATATTCCAATAAGTCCATATGGTCTAATAGTTCTGCAGCTACATAATGAGCGTTCTTCTCTTCTCGAAGTACCCAAGGCATCCGGAAAGATTCAGCTATACGTCCATATTTCATGTTTCGGTCGAGTCCTAATAAAGCGTGCTCTAGGACATTTAGGTCATCATGGAGATTTAGGTTTTGAAAGGTCCGCCCGAGACCAGACAAGGCTCTATTGTGGATAGGCTTTTGAGAAATTTCCTCGCCATCAAGGATAAACTGTCCAGTCGCCCCTTTAACGTGTCCGGTGATCGCATTGAAAAGCGTTGTTTTGCCTGCACCGTTAGAACCAATCAGTCCTGTCACTCCACCTGCAGGTATCTCAAATGATACTCCGTCTACAGCTTTTACTCCTCCGAATGCAACTGCAGCATCACGGACAATCAAGCTTCCTTTTGCTTCAGACGATGCTAGGGGAGCTAAGTATTGCGATTCTAAGGGTGCAGTCTCTTTGACGACTGAGGGAGTTTTCCGATCCTCTGAATCATTCTTTAAGTTCTTTATTCTTTCCCCAAGCCATTCAAACATTCCGACTAGTCCGTCAGGGGCTATCAACGTCAAGATAATAAGGGTCCCACCGTATATGAGTCCTTCATACTCTTGTACATCACGCGATAACTCTGGAAGCCATTTAACGAACACAGCTCCAAGTACCGCTCCCATCAGCCTATGTTTTCCACCAATAATCAATGCTAGAACTACGATGATTGAGAGACTGACTCCATAGTTCTCTGGTATGGCGAACCTAAGTGTGTGGGCGTAAAGGACGCCTCCGATGGCGGCTAGGCCTCCTCCTATCCCGAAACACAGAATCTTTAGCCATGCAACAGGTAATCCAGCAGCACGAGCTGCGGTTTCACTTGTTCTCAATGCATTCCAGGATCTTCCAGTTCTGCCATCTTGGTAATTGCCCACTACCCAGAATGTAATGAGCATTAACACGAGGGCTATTCTCACAAGAGTTGGCCCTCGTGAGAATTCATAACCAAAAAGTTCAAGTTTCCCTACTGGTTTACCTGAACCTCCGCCTGAAAACTGTTTCCACTCGAACAATACTTGTACACCAACGAATGCAACCGCAAAAGTCGCAAGAGCTAAATATAATTCATTGACACGTAAACTCGGAAACCCAACTAGCAGACCTAAAAGGAAAGCAACACCGAAAGCTATCGGTAACTCGGTTTCGAGCCCCCTTGTCCAAACTGTAGTTATGTTCGCTGATAGGAAGACACCTGCTGCGACAAAGATCGTATGCCCGAGTGTCAATTGCCCCGCCATGCCGAAGACAACAATAAGGCTTGCCCCGATAATTGCGAAAATTATCGTGTTCATGATTGTTTGAGAATATTCAGAGTAAGTTCCCGCTAGTAAGTAAACGAGTAGTATCCCAAGAAAGCCAAAATAGTGATTTTTCTTTAAGAATTTCGGAAGAGGTATCTTTGCCCGTTCCAGTGCAGTAGTGGTTGATATTTCGTCATATTCGTATATAGGGTCACTCATACTCGTTCGTGCCCTTTCTCTCTGGTGAATAAACCATGAGGTCTGATTAGTAGAACGATGAACACGATCACAACTGGTAAAGCGGCTGCGAACTCTCTTGGTGCCCATTTGATAGTAAATGCTTCAAGTTCCCCAAGAAGTAGTCCACCGGCTACTCCACCAGAGAGGCTTAAGAATCCGCCGAGGATTGCAGCAACGAATCCTTTGATGAAAATAATGTTCATGTAGTCCTGTTGAAGGAAGAGTACGGGCGCAAATACGATCCCAGTCACTCCACCAACTAGAGCTGATAATACCCAAGTCCAAATTGAGACCGTAGATTCCTTGATTCCCATAAGTTTCGCAGCATCTTGGTCTTCAGCAAAAGCCTTCATCCCCAAACCTAATTCGGTCTGATTAATGATGTATCCAACGATTGAAAGCGTCACGAAAGTAGTTATTGCGACTACTAAGTGCCATGCGTTCAGCCGGAAGTCTCCTATTAGCCAGTTAATTCGATCAATATCGCCAGGAACGCGGTAGCGTCTAGCAGTTCCTCCCCACCATAACAGAGATACATTCGCTAAAAATTCTTCAACACCAAGGGTCATAATAACGATTGGTAGGAAATCACCTAGTTTGACTAGAGGTCTTACTGTCAATCTTTCCACTACGTAGGTTCCTGCTCCTGTCATGATCATGGCAAACAGAATCGCAACGCCAAATGGCATATCTTGTTCAGCTGCCCACCAATGTGCGAGGAATCCAGAAATCCCTGCCATTGTTCCAGCAGCAAAGTTAAGGATACGTGCTGTTTTGTAGACCATGACAAGGGCAAGTCCGATTAAAGCGTATGCGAAACCAGACACCAGGCCCTGCCAAGCGATTTGGATATAATCAACCATCGTTCTCCTCGATGTTGGAATTTTGACGGTTTAGGACCCCTAATGGAGCCCTAAACCGTCATTAACTATTTGTTGGTAGTAGTTATTCCTGGCCTACTACTAGTTCTTCCCATGCTCCATTTTGGACTTGCAAGATGATCACATCGTTGTTTCCAAGATGGTTTTCAGCTGAGAAGTTAAGCGGACGCATGATTCCACCTGTATCGAAATCTTTGATGCTTTCACCAGCTGCAACAAAGCTCTCTACAGTTAGGCATTCACCGGCTCGTGTTAGCATTTCTTCAAGGACTAATCCTCCAGTGTATGCAAGTAAGCTGGCCGTGCTTATTTGTGCTTCTTCTGCGCCTGCGGCAAACATAGCTTCTCGGTATGCGTTAAGACCTGGCTTATCGCCTGTTGCTGAAGAAATAACGTTAACGCCATATGCGCCTTCAGACAGGTCACCAGCAAGTTCAATTGTGTTCGCAGAAATCGTTCCTGTTGAACCCCAGAATCGAGCCTCTAAACCGAGTTGATCGGCTTCAAGAAGGAATTGAGCGAATTGTGTATCACCAGTTCCAACGTAGACATCTGTTACTCCTGAATCAATGAATGAAAGAATTTGCGGACCATATGTGGTTGAATCGCGCTCCCAGGTTTGTTCGTCAACAAGGAGGTCTCCACCACTACTGTCTTTGTACCCTTGAACAGTTTGCTCACCGTCAACGGAGTTAATTGTCATTAATCCGACTTTAATTCCGTCAGTTCCAAAGTTATCAACTAGGTAATTTCCAAACCCCTTGGTCTGGGCATAAGCCGGAGGATTAACTGAGAAAAACAATGGATGATTGTTCACGTCGTAGAAGCTCAAATCTTGTGCCCATGGGAACAATGACGGGGTGTTTGACTCATCATGCAAAGGTAGAGCGGCCTTTAGAGTTGCTGAACCAATGCTTGCCCAAATAGCGAACACATTTTCTTGCTCAATAAAGTATTGAGCGTTAGATACTGTTTTCTCTGGGTTGTATGCATCATCCTGAACAATAAACTCAATCATTCGTCCGTTGATTCCGCCACCTTCATTAATTCTGTCACGGGTAACTTCCATTGCTAGAACAGCTTGTTCTCCTAGCGCAGCTAAGTTTCCAGTCATTGGTTGTGATGACCCAAATAGGATTTTGTCAGCTGTTACGCCTCGAGCGAGTTCGCACTCCTCTTCAGCAGCAGCTTCCTCACTGCTTGAGCTTTCGCTGCTTGAGCTTTCGCTGCTTGAGCTTTCGCTGCTTGAGCTTTCACTGCTTGAGCTGCTTGATGAATCATCATCATCACCACAACCGACAGCGATTAGCCCTAATACGGCAAAAATAGCAAGCAACTTCCAAAGTTTACTTTTCATAATTTCCCCTCTATAAGGTGAGCTGGACGAACCGGCCCTTTAATGTACTTATACATTAAAGAGTCAATATCTAAAGAAATCAATTAATGGAGCAGATTTCTGAATTCTTTGTAAGTTTGCTTACAAAGTCTTCTTTTCCAAAAGAAGCAGAGCAGCTTCACTTGCAGGCATCCCAATTTCAACCCCTTTTCCTTTGGCATGTCTATTTACAGCAGAAATAATCCCATCATAATAGTGAGACAATCCATTGCCCATTCTCGCAAGCTTTGCATCAACAGTTGCTCCAGCTAAACCAAATTCTTCAACCATGCCTAAACCAATAGTCCCAGAGTCATCCATCCCCATTCCACCGTCACTACATATAAACCCCCAAGGTCTGCATTCCAAGAGGTAGGGAACTGCCGACCTACCTGTATGCCCAGCGGTAACAAGAACATTTGTGTCAGTGTCAGCATTGGTACCAAAAGCGATTGAATCAGTAGCAATAATATGCCGACCATCTGGCGATGTGTGCATGATGGTCCTATTGGTTGTCTCAGAGGGGATTAGAACGTTGGTGTCAACAGTTAACAATAAGTAAGCAGCTTCTTTCACGGTCATCCCAATTTCGACTCCACAGTCTTTTGCGAGTTGATTACAAAAGCTAATTACCCCATGTTCGTATAAATGAACCCCATTTCCTAAATGAGCGCTCATGACATCAGCTACTGCAGCAGGAATATTAAGTGCTTCAAGAAACCATAACCCAGCTATGGCTGACCCTTCCGGTCCTATACCGCAATCCATTCCAATTGCAGCCCTTGGCGCATGTTCAGAAATAAAACGAGCAGGAAGTACGCCACAGTAGGAAGCGTTTACGCAGACATCGTTTCTAGTGTTGCGCGAATCCACATCGTACGCTGAGTCCATTGCAGCGATGTTTCTGCCTAATTGTGAGTTTGTTAAAACAATCGTTTGTTTATCTTTTTCATCAGGCATTGCGTTCCCTCCGTGGTTGTGGACCTCGGTCGTTGGTCTGGGGTGTTACTCCTCTTTCTCGTAATTCAATCTTGCGGACTTTCTCTGATGGAGTTTTAGGAAGCGAGTCAACTATTTCGATATATCGAGGGATCGCAAAGTCAGGAAGCTGATGCTCTGAGTATTCCCATATGTTTTCTGCAGTAATTTGATCTCTGTTTGTTGGGACTATGAAGACCATAACCTCATCTTCGCCAGCTTCTTGATCAGCTGGTACTCCGATAGCAGCCACTTCTTGAATCATGTCGTGGGATACAAGGGCTTGTTCAATTTCAAATGAACTAATATTTTCCCCTCTTCTTCGAAGAGCATCCTTGAGTCTGTCAACGAAATAGTACCAACCTTCCTCATCTCGTTTGAGCCCGTCACCAGTATGAAACCAGAGATTGCGGAATGCCTCATTGCTTTTATCTGGCATATTGAAATATCCTTGACAAGTTGTCCAAGGGAATCTTGGTCGAACAAGTAGTTCCCCTACTTCACCTACTGGAACTTCTTCATCTGTTTCGGGGTTTACTAGGCGAATATCAAACCATTCTTTATTTTGGAGCCCAGCGGCTCCAGGGGGTCGATTCTCGTCATAAGGCGTAAGTATTGGCATACATGTTTCAGTGAGTCCAAAAACTTCCACAAAAGCCTCAATGCCAAAACGTTCTTTGTAGGCTTCGAGAATTGAACTCGCAGTGGGTGCTGCGAAGACGCACCGAAGTTGATTATCGGAATCGGAGTTGCGGTGTTCTTGTTTCCAAACAAAATCCATCATGACGCCAATAAAATTCGTAACAGTTGCCCCCGAGTCACGTATTTGGTTAATCCACTCTGAAGCACTAAATCGCTCCTGAAGAACATATTTAGATCCGGCAATAAGTGCAGGGTAGGCCGCAAGGAACTGTGAATTGCCATGGAAAAGGGGCCCACATGACATGTAAGTGTCCATCGAAGTTAAGCGAGTAAGGGATACGGTTTCGTCGGCAAAAAGGTACATATGTGCATGGGGCATCATTACTCCCTTTGAAAGCCCTGTCGTTCCGGATGTGAAGAAAATTGAACCTAAGTCAGAGTGTTTCACATTAGGAAGATCAATTGTTTTAGAAGCAACTAACTCGTCCCAGCTTTGGACTTCTTTCTCCATGGCTGCTAATTCTTTTTTTCCCTGATTTATAGCATCTTCAGATCCCACTAAAATAAAAAGTTTTACGGAGTCAAATGCTTCAGCTACCTGCAGAATGCGGGGGATGTACTCAGGTGAAATGACCGCTATCTTCGGAGTCGTGGTAGAAACCTGATGTGATAGGAACGCACCTTTATATGCAGTATTGATGGGTACCTCAGCGAGGCCAGCGATTGAGCTTCCTAACCACGAGAAGATGTAAGCAGAACAATTCGGAATCATTATGAGGACACGATCACCTGGGGTAGCGCCTGCCAAAAGCATTCCTGATGCCACCTGTTCAGAGATTTTGAGCGTTTCAGTAAACGTATAAGATTCGTCGTTCCAAGGGACCGAAAGATATGTTTCGTGAGGGCGCTCATCTGCTTGGAATCTCAAGACTGCAGGGGAATTCCAATCAAAACGGGATTCGAATGTAGGCGAATATTGGTCGTAATACCTAGTCATTAGTTGTTAATCCACTTCGAGGTGGAAACTGTGGTTTTCTCTTTTCCATAAAAGCATTAGCCCCTTCAAGCATGTCAGGAGAACCTATAGCCTGTATTAAAGCGCCAAGACTGTTAACCATATTGTCTCTCATCTGGTGATACATCACGTTTGAGCTTGATTTAGCCACTTCAAGGTAACGTGCGCTCATTTGAGTTAATTCATCGCACCATTGCTCGACTTCTTGGTAGAGCATCTCATCGGGGACGACTTTGTTGATCCACCCAAGTTCAAAAGCTTCCTGAGCCGAGTATTTCCTGCACAGAAAGGAGACTTCCTTAGCTCTCTTTTCACCAACAGTCATAGCTAATAAATTTGTGCCACCAAGCACAGGGGCGCTCCCCACTTTCACCCCAGTCTGCCCCAATTGAGCACTTTCAGCGGCAATTGCCAAATCACACATCACCACTAGTTCATTTCCTCCTCCAAATGCCCCACCATTCACGGCAGCAATTATTGGGAAAGGAGCGTTTCTAATTGCATCAAACAACTCAAGGCTACCGACAAACATTGATCGCACATTCCAGAAATCTGCTTCAGCAAGATTCCCAAGATAACCACCAGCACAGAATGCACGGCCACTACCTGTTATCACGCCCACGCGTGCGTCCATGTTTTCCCGTAATGTAAAGATAATTTCATCAACGGTTTGCCTGCCGTATGAGTTAAGTCTTTCAGGTCGGTTTAACGTAATCCAAAGGACATCTCCTTTTCGCTCCGCAAGAATATCTTCCATCTCTTCCTCCTGTGTGACAGTTATTCATGAAAATCTATTAATGTTTTGCTTTATTGTAAAACTCATAGAAGTTTGTACGAGTAGAAATCATCGAGAAACGATAAAAGACTTTGACAGAATTTCAAAAGACTCACATGGCATTGATTTCTTCTGTCGTGTTGTGGGGAGGAATGTTCGTTGCTTACGCCTACCTGTTACCGAGTGTTTCAGCGACTGAAATCATAACGATAAGATTTGTCCTAGTTTCAATATCTTTCATCATCGTGTTTGCTTTGGTGAAGAAATCTAGACCAAAGATTCCACGAGAAAAAATTGGAAGATTAGTTCTCATAGCTGGAATTGGGATTCCTGGTTCACAACTTCCAGCGATCCATTCTCAGAATTATTTGTCTCCTTCACTTGCTTCTGTCCTAGTCACCACATCCCCTGCCTGGGCTGCTGTTCTATCTGGTTGGATACTTCGCGAGAAGCTTAGGGGTATCCAAATAGCCGGATTCGCCATAGCGTTCGCCGGAGCAGCAATAGTTATCACTTTTGGGTCTGGTTCCGGAGCGCTATCTGTTGACAACCCATGGGGCGCTGCGCTTTGCCTCATAGCACCCTTCACGTGGGCTGTATTTAACGTTTTGTATAAAAGAGAGTTTGGAAACTTAGACCCCTTTAGCACAATCGGAGTTTGTTTAATCATCGGGTCATTCGTAATGATTCCCTTTTATAGATCAGCCGCGAGTAGTTTAGGCGAATTCTCTGGTTCGCAGTGGGGTTGGATGATTTACACCGCAATAGGGGGAACTGTCTTAGCGTACTACTTGTGGTACTGGGCTCTGCAACGTCTTGAAGCAAATAAAACAATGTCGTACAACTACGCAGTGCCAATCTCAGCATTACTCTGGTCTTGGTTAGTTATGGGGATCTTGCCTAGCTCAATCTCTATATTGGGTGGCGTTATTCTTGTAGGTGGTGTGTATCTAACCCAGACCCAACGAGCAGTTAAACGAAAAGGTGAAAGGCTTGAAATCAATTAAAGATACTTTGGCTGAGTTGGAAAAAGAAGGTTATTCAATTCTGGAAGGATTGGTGCCTCCTGACCAAATAACTGCAATCAGGGATGAGCTAAAATGTGCTCTTAATGATGAGTCATTCGGGAAAAATAATTTTTTAGGAAAAAGAACGAAACGTCTTCATTCGCTTTTTGCAAAACTGCGATCAGTAGACGATCTAGCCCTGAAAGAAGAGATATTGGCAGTAGCGAACGAGTTGCTCGGAGATGTAATACTAGGAGCATCAGTCGCCACTCAGATTTTTCCCGGAGAGTCGGAACAGCCATTTCATTTTGATGATGGCATCTACCCACTCCCAAGAGAATTCAGAGAGGTGAAGTTAGGCGTTATATGGGCACTGGATGATTTCACTGAAAATAACGGAGGGACAGTGATAATACCCAGAAGTCATGGAAATAGAGACCATACATCAATATCAGATCTAGGCGAAAGAAAAGTAGCTATTATGCCCAAGGGATCAGCGTTATTATATCTCGGGTCGCTTTGGCATGCTGCTGGCGCTAACACAAGTAATGATGTCCGACTTGGTGTTATTCTCCAATATGTTGAGAGTTGGTTGCGCCCTCAGGACTCTCATCTAATCTCTGTTCAAATCAACGAAGCGATGAATTTAAAGCCTGAACTTCAAGCATTATTGGGGTACTCAATGCGCGAACCTTTTCTTGGCTATGTTGATGGGCAGGACCCAATGCATTTATTGCATGAGCAGAAGTAGCGTCATATGAAATTTCAAGCAGATGAAACCGATATCAGAAAATACGTTGAAGAGGGGTGGTGGGAGGCGTCCAAGGGGCTTGCCGACTTCGTTCAAGAAAATGCACAAAGAAACCCTTCCGGCATAGCGTACCGAACCCGAGAAAGTCAGATTTCGTGGAATGAGTATTTCCAGTCGGCTTTACGACTAGCACAAGAAATCAGAAGCCAAACAGAAAGAGGCGGAAGAATTCTCGTGTGGCTTCCTGATTGTCCAAATGTTCACATTTGTTATCTCGCTTGTGAGATAGCCGGAGTCGTGGCCGTTGGAGCGGGCTGGAAGGCCGGATTGCAGGAACTAAAATACCTCTCAGAGGTGACAGGTGCCTCCATGCTTTTGTCGAAACTAAACAATCCGTTCGGAAAAATAGATGACATCTCTGAACACTTGAATCTCAACTCATTATCCGTTGAGGACAAATTCTCCAATCAGACTGTCAATACAGAGGGGTTGAATTTAGAGGAAAGTATCGGCCCATCAGACCTTTGGTTTCTGAATTCGACATCCGGAACAACCGGATTGCCAAAGTGTGTAATGCAAACCCAAAACCGCTGGTTTTATTTTCATAAAAAAGCAGTTGAATTTGGTCTCCTTAATGAAAAGGACATTTGGATGAGCGTAGTTCCAGCCCCATTTGGTTTTGGACTTTGGACAGCTCATGTCACCCCAACGCTCCTGGGAATTCCGTGCTTCCTGCAGGAACGTTTCAATGCCCTAGAAGCTGCTAAAGAGATAGAAAAGCATCGGGTGAGCGTGCTTTGTGCAGTGTCATCTCAATTTGTCATGATTCTTGATGCCAGCACAAATATTGATTTATCATCTCTGAAAGTTATCTTCACCGGAGGCGAAGCAATTTCACCTTCAAGGGCACAAGAACTTGAGGAAAAATCAGGATGTCGTGTACTGAATTTCTATGGTTCAAACGAAACAGGGACGCTCAGTGGGACGACGGTTCAAGACCCCGCCGCTAAACGTTATACATCTGCTGGAAGAATAATTCCTGAAATGCAGGTTCGTCTTTATGACCCAACAACCGGTGAGCGGACAGCAAGTATAGGTAAAGGGCAACCGGCATGCAAGGGACCTGCTCTATCCTTGGGCTACTGGAAAGATGATGACGCCAATAATCAGTTGATGACAGAAGATGGTTGGTTCTTGATGGGCGATTTGGTTGAAATTGATTCACAAGGTTGGTTGAAAGTCACAGGGAGAGTATCGGACATCATAATTCGTGGTGGCAAGAACATCTCTGCAGTTGCAATTGAAAGGGAAGTAGAGTTGCATCCCAAGGTAGCCCTAGTTGCTGTTGTGCCAAAACCGAATAAGAAACTCGGGGAAACAGCAGCGGCGTACGTACAGCTACATGATGGACAAAGCCTGTCTCTACCTGAGTTGCAAAAATTCCTTAGCGAACAGGGTGTCTCAATTGAATGGTGGCCCGAAACGCTAAATGTACTGGAAAGCCTACCCATTTCATCTGGGGGTAAAGTCGCTAAAGGAGAACTGAAAGAATTAATTAAATCTGAGGGGAGAAATCAATGAAAGTAATTGTCACAGGTGGAGCTTCCGGAATCGGAAAGGAAGTAGCTAATTACCTAATATCAAAATCATATGAGGTCATCAGCGTTGATTTACAAGAGGAAAACGGAGCAACAAATTTAGACGTAGTCGATGAAGAGGCGTGGGAACACTTGTTCCAACAGTCTGGTCCTGTCCAAGGGTTAGTTAATTGTGCCGGTATCAGAACTAGGAGCACAATACTAGAAACTTCATTGGCCACCTTTGAACAACACCTAAAGGTTAACGTCACAGGTACATGGCTTGGAATAAAATCTTTCTTTAAAAGCCATGAAGAAGGTACAAAAGCATCAATCGTGAACATTTCCTCTGTCAATGCATTAATTGCGGTCCCCGGACAAGCCCACTATGTAGCCAGTAAGGGGGCAATCTCCGCACTTACCAAAGCTGCAGCGATAGAAGGTGCCCCGCTGGGAATACGGGTTAATGCAATCGGACCAGGTGCAATACAAACCCCAATGACTGAAGAGAGACTAAGTGACCCTGAACAAGTCTCTTGGTTGGAGGGGCGAGTTCCGCTAGGTCGAGTAGGCGAGGCAAACGAAATTGCTTCTGTCACTAAGTTTCTTTTATCCTCTGAATCTAGTTATATAACAGGTACCACTATTTTTGCCGATGGTGGTTGGACATCAAACGGGGTTTAACATGTTTCCTTTATCTGGTTTTTACCATTTCGGTCTTGTAGTCAGTGACTTTGATAAGGCACTTGATGAGCTTTCTTCAAATTTAGGGCTTGAATGGGCAAACGTAACAGAATTTGAAATTATCTGCGAGCAACCTAATGGAACGGTGACTGCGGATATGAAAGTAGTGTATTCAACAACAGGGCCTCCACATTATGAAATAATTCGAGTTGCTCCCGGCACGGTGTGGGGTCAAGCAGACTTAGGCATACACCACTTGGGATTTTGGACCGAGAATCTTGAAGATGACCATAAACGTCTCACAAGAGCTGGCTACATGTGGGAGTCGACATACTATAACCCCGATACTGATGGGCCATTCGGTTTCACCTACCACACACTTCAAAACACCGGTTTGAGGATTGAGTTAGTAGATGTGGCACGAAAACCAGCTTTTGACAACTGGATGGCCGGTGGTGATTTCCCTTCGGCTATGGAACCAGGAGGAATGGAGAGTTGAAAAATACTGCAGACATTGTTGTCGTCGGAGGTGGACCAGCTGGCATGGCCACAGCTCTTGAAGCATCAAAAAATGGAGCCTCCGTCCTGCTTCTGGAAGCAGACACATTACTAGGCGGAAACGCTGCGCGGTCGACGGGCTACCTCGCTTTTCAGGGATTTGAAATGCAACACAGAGAAGGTTTAGAAGACAACGCTGAAATTTTTTTCAAAGACATGACCGATGAAATTAATCGCCAAAAAGAGACTTACGGCATTGAATTCGATATAGAACTTGCAAAAGTCTTTGCTATAGAATCCGCAACTACTTATGAGTGGCTGGTAGAACTGGGGTTTGAATTCAACAGATTTTTGCCAAGACCACTTCAGCACTCTGTCAATAGAATGGTTGATGTCACGGATACCAGCATGTTCACTAAAATTTTTTCTGATGTGTTAGAAAAGAACGATGTTGATGTTCGAACATCAACTAGGGCAAGGAGATTACTGCTTGAGGACAATCAGATAGTCGGTGTTGAAACTGAGAAGGAATCCTTCCTGGCAAATATGGGAGTCGTCTTAGCTGCAGGGGGATACCAAGCGAATTCAACACTAAGAAAAAAATATCAACCTGAGCATATGGCAACAACACCTTATCTAGGTACGCACCATGATGTAGGAGACGGGCATATTATGGGTCAAGAAGTTGGGGGCGAGTTAATCAACATGACAATGATTCCGCCACTAATCATGGTTGGCTCTGCACTTGTCGAAGATTCAATAGCAGTGAACACACTCGGCAGACGATTTCACGATGAAGCAGGTCCTTATGATTACAGAGTTAAAGAATTGAACAAACAACCAAGCAAGTCTGCCTACTACATTTACGACAACCAGACTTACTTGAGGAAAAGACAACTTATCGATGAGATGCCACAAACTCCATCGTCTGCTAATTCGTTAATGGAACTCGCTCAAATAATCGGATCTGATCCCAATGCGCTAGAAGAAGCAGTTAAGCGATGGAACGATTTTCTGATTTCTTCTGAAGAAAAGGACCCAGACTTTGGGAGGGTCATTCTGCCAGCAGAGAGGAGAGCAATTTCTGATCCACCTTACTTTGCTTCAAAAATGATTACCGGAATCAATTTCCCTGCTGGTGGATTTCGAGTCAATACCGACCTGCAAGTTCTGAATGTCTACGGCGAACCAATCCCTAAACTATTTGCTGTTGGCGACTGCAGTGGTGGACTCGGGCCGGTCATTGGAATGGGCGGAATGCGGATAACGCCGGCGTTAACGCTAGGTAGAGTTGCAGGAAGAAAGATAGCTACTCAAAAGTTTGAGTGCTCACCAAGCACTGAACGGATAGATGATTACATACCGAGCAACACATTGAAAGTTCCTGTCATTGATGACTAATTCAGTAGAGAAAACTTTCCCCCAACTTCTGATAGAAGGCGCAGAAGACGACCCTGGCCGGCCATGTCTAGTGCTGCCAAATGAATCAGCTACATACGGTGAGATGCTCAGAGAAGCTCTCAGCATAGCCAAGTCTCTAAAACACTTCGGAATTTCGAAAGGGGACCCTGTAGGAATACTAATGGCCAACAGCGTCCGCTACGTAGAGTCACTTTTTGCTATCTCATTACTAGGAGCACTCCCCGTTCTCTATAATGGACGATTCAAATCCCGCGAAATCTCACACGTAACTAAAGACTCAGGAATTAAGATCATTCTCACCAGTGACAAAGCAGACGAATTCACAAATTTTGCTGAACTCTTAGCCAAAGCTATTCCGGGAATCCATAATTCAACAGATCCACAAAAGGCACTCAAGTTGGAGAATTATCCGGACCTCCAGCGAATTGTGCTATTCGGTGAAAAAGAGCGGGCCGGTTTTCAAAATGAGCGTCATTTCTTTAATAAAGGAAATAACTTTAGTGACCAAGAAATTCTCTCAGTTACTGAAAGTATCGATTTAAGCGATCTAGCAATAATGTTCTACACTTCCGGTACCACTGCAATGCCCAAAGGGTGTCCATTAACTCATACGGTCCTTTTACATGCAGGAATAATTGGAGGGAGCGACAGGCTCTGTCTAGAAACTAATGATGTCGTTTGGGGGCCACTACCAATGTTCCACACCGCATTTACCCAACCATTTTGCGGAACTCTTTCAGTTCAAGGGACCTTCATTTCTATGGAGCATTTCGAACCTAAGTTAGGACTCGAGGTGATCAAAGAACATAAACCTCAAGTCATGTTTCCAGCTTTTGGACAGTTAACTTTAGATCTCTTAAATCAAAAAGAATACACCCCAGAAGATTTCCGCTCAGTGCGCACGATATTCAACGTAGGTCCAACCGAACAGCTTGTCGCTATGCAAAAGCAAATGCCATACACGGTCCAGGTCACAGCGTACGGCATGACTGAAATGGGAGGATCTGTAGTGATGAGTGACAGATCGGATGATATCTCAGGACGATCCGAATCATCTGGCAAACCTCTTCCAGGTAATGAAGTTCAAATCCGTCACCCAGACACTCGAGAAGTTCTGGAACCCCATCAACAAGGAGAAATAGCAGCTAGGGGAGTGGGTGTTTTCTCTGGGTACCATAACGATGTTACAAAAACAGAAGAATCCTTTGATTCCGAAGGTTGGTTCTTTAGTGGAGATCTGGGCTCAATCGATGAGCATGGGAGAGTAGCTTTCCTTGGAAGATTGAAAGACATGCTAAAAGTTGGAGGAGAAAACGTCGCATCTGTTGAGATCGAAGGTTATTTGGCAACACATCCAAAGATTAAACTTAGCGCTGTTGTCGGTATAGCAGATGAAAAGTATGGAGAAGTACCTGTTGCATTCGTGGAACTGAAACCCGGTGAGACTGCTACCGAAGAGGAGATAAAAGACTTTTGCGTCGGGGAAATAGCCTCATTTAAAATACCGAAACATATCCGGTTCTTACAAGAATGGCCGATGGGTGCAACAAAGATCTTAAAGTACGAATTAAAGGAGCGCATTGAAAAGGAAATTAGAACAAATGCTAACTAAATTCACCTATGCATCGATCCTAAGATCGTTGCTCTAACACGTGCTTCTATCGATGGAGTGGGATAAGCGACTACGAAGACATAACTTTAGCTCAGAAGATATGGCGAGAAGGAAGTTAGTTCTTGACCGTCTTGTGTTTCAATTCGGTCGAGATAGTAATTATTTTCTTCAAATTCATGCTGTTGAAGACTGGCACCGACTTGAAGAGGAGAGTCAAGTAAATAAGCTTCGTAAATTGCGAGACATCCGATCCGGTCTTCGAAATGAAAAAGAAGTACGAGAAAATGTTAAAGAAATGAGTGACATTGAACAAGCGATTTACTTTGACCACAACGCCTTAGGAACTGACTGCGGGTGCGTATCAACCATTAACATTAAAGACCCAAATAACTACATAATCATCAACGGTGTCAAAGAAGAATAGACTTAGTAAGAACCGTGAGATTAAATCAAGTGAAGGACTACTTTAACTAGGGTCCCAAAGACGCATATATTGTCAACGGAGGCAAGGATTATGGCTACTTTAAAAGGCAAATCAGTTCTTATTACCGGAGGAGGGTCAGGAATTGGGCGCGGAGTCGCTCAACATTTTGTTCATCGAGGAGCAAAGGTCGTCATAACAGGTCGCCGTGAGGAGAAACTGAAAGAAACTTGCGAAGAGATCAGTGGCGATATTGCATATTTTGCTGGAGACGTGACTAACGACGGGGACAGAAAATCAATGATTACTAAAGCATTAGCTCATGGAGGACAACTTGATGCCCTAATTAGCAATGCAGGCAATATGTATCGCTGTGACGTAGAGGATTTTGAAGAAGAAAGGCTAATAGAAGTCTTTCACTCAAACGTTATAGGTGGAATGATGCTTGTGAAGGAAGCATTTGTGAACCTCAAGGAGTCTAAGGGATGTGTAGTTTTTGTAGGTTCAGTTCATACACAGAGAGCATTCCCAAATGCCTCGCCTTATGCTGCCACTAAAGGAGCCTTAGAAGCGCTGACAGGGGTTCTAGCTGCCGAATTGGGCAAAGATGATATAAGGGTAGGGTGTGTGCGTCCTGGCGGAGTCCCCACAGAAATTAACGTAAGAGCCGGACTATCATCGCAAGAAGAATCTGATCAAAGACTCGCAAACATGGGAAATTTACACGCACTCGGAAGACCTGGGACATCAGCTGAAGTTGCTGAGGCCTTTGAATATTTAGTAAATGCGAACTGGGCGACTGGAAATGTTCTCACAATCGATGGGGGACTGGGCTTAGGAGTCACCTACGAGTAGTGCTCTTAGATATTAGAGTCTAGGCGAAGTAGTGACTTGGCATTCGTGTTTAGTTTTTCAACCATCTCTGTAGGGTAGTGCGCGGCACCCGAGTCCCATCCTCCAAAGTTTGTCCCAAAAACTAAACGGTCTGTATTTAATTGGGAGATAGCAAAATTAAACTCCTCTTGACCAGACACATGGCAATCAAACCATAGGTGATCTAACTCCTTATCAAATTCTCCTGGTTCACGTATCCACTCGGGAGAAGAAGGACGCCGCTCTGCAAGAAGCCGAAGCTTGCTCCTATGAAGCATTGTTGATCCTCCACCATGTGATATGCAAATATCCAAATTGGGGAAACGTTTAGTCACGCCACCAAAAATGATCATTGATGTTGCTACTAACTCTTCATAGGAGAATTCGATAACTAGGTCTAAGTCATATTTCCGCATTCTAGGGTCCCGAAGTGGCCCATCAAGGCCAGAAGGGGCGGGATGAAGAAATAGGGGGACATTGAATTCACAGCAAGCAGCATAGAAATCATCCATTTGGGGATCATCGAAATCAGTGCCGAAATCAGTCCCGATGTATCCTCCAAGCAAATTTAATTCCTTAACGGAATATTCCAGTTCCTGAATCGCCATGTCAATATTTTGCATCGGTAGAGCAGCGAATCCCAGAAAACGATCTTTATGTTCAGAGACAAGTGAAGCCATAGCCTCATTGTGAGTTCTGCAGTAGTTGGCAGCATCATTCTCATCTATCCAATGAAGATACGTTAATGGATTAGGTGATAAGGCCTGTAAAGAAATCCCGTTTTCATCCATCGCTTCAAGTCTCAATTTCGCTTGCATGAAAAGAGACTCTTTATAGGGAACTCCGTCCAATCGCCAATCACCAACCCTAAAGAACGTGGTTCCATCAGGATAATTGCCAAGCTCAGGTCCGCATACCGTTCCAGCTGCGCCCATGCTTTCCTCTAAGACAACGTGACCATGCACATCAATAAAACCACTCATTTGCTCACTTTATTGACCTTGAGTGGGTTACGCAATCCCATTGCTGTTGCGATCGATTAGCGAACTTGAGGTACGGTACACTAATGCTGTTTGAATTGAACAAAAATGAATCTTGATCGACTGGAATGGATCAGTACTGGCCAAGAGACACCTGTTGACTCCACACAGAAAATCATAGACCCTCACCATCACTTATGGGAGCGAGGCGGAAGCAGATACCGTGCAGAAGAACTCAGTCAAGATACAGCTAGAAGTCACGAAGTTACCGACACAGTATTCGTAGAATGCTTAGCTAATTATAGGAAAGATGAGCAAGAGGAACGTCGTTCCATTGGAGAGACTGAATTTGTCGTTGAGGAATCGGTTAGATCTAAAGAACTGAAAGGGTGCGATATTTCTGGGATCATTGCATTTATTGACCTTTCGCTAGGTGACAAAGTAGATAACTTACTAGATGCCCATCAAGAAGTCAGTGGAAAAATGTTAAAAGGAATTAGGCATGCTACTGCTTGGAGTAGCGACCCTAAAATCCCCGTTTCGCATAGTAAACCTACAGAGGGGTTATTGGTCGAGAAGACATTTATTGATGGGGTCCGTTACCTAGGGAACCGAAATCTTAGTTTTGATGCCTGGATGTACTTTGATCAACTGCATGAGCTTCACAACTTAGCTAAAGAAGTTCCAAACACCCGAATTGTCATCAATCACTTAGGTGCGCCTTTGAATTTAGGGAGATGGCAAAAGAAACAAGCTGAAATGCATACCATATGGAAATCGGAGTTGCGGAAACTTGCAAAGCTAGAAAACGTGTATCTCAAAATAGGTGGAATAGGTATGGAAAATTACTTCGGAACTAACTGGGTGTCTAGAGCATTGCCACCATCATCCGATGAAGTGGTAACTGTGTGGAATGAGCGGATATTGTGGTGTATCGAAACATTCGGAACGGAGAAATGCATGTTTGAATCAAACTATCCGGTAGATAGGCAGACACTTCCATACTCTGTTATCTGGAACACATTTCAAAAGATAACTCAATCCTTTTCGGCGAGCGAAAAAGATGATCTTTTCTGGGTGACAGCTCAAAGCGTCTATGGAGTTGGTAGCTAATGTCCTTCGATTTTTCGTTTCCGCCACACCTCGAGGAACTTAGAGAGCATGCAAGGTCGGTCGCAACAAAAGGTGCAATTGAATTTGGACGCTTTGATGATTCGTGGATCAATGGCTACTCAAAGGAATTTTCCAAGGTTCTATCTAGCGAAGGTTGGATTGGTATGACATGGCCAACAGAGCACGGAGGCGGAGGCAGACCAGGGATAGAGAGAATAATTGTTGCCGAAGAAATGATGAAAGCAGGTGCGCCAATATCAGCAAGTTGGATCGCAGATCGACAGATGGGTCCGGCAATCTATTCGTACGGAACCCAAGAGCAGAAGGAGAGATTTCTGCCTGCGATGCTTGAAGGTGAAAGTACATGGTGTATTGGTATGAGCGAACCCAATTCTGGCTCTGATTTAGCTTCACTCCAAACTTTTGCGAAAAGAGACGGGGACTCTTACATCATCAATGGCCAAAAGATCTGGACAAGCATCGCTGCAATTTCAGATTACTGCTACCTAATAGTTCGAACTCTTAATGATGGACCACCGCATAAAGGACTAAGCGAAATTGTCGTTCCTATGGATTTAGATGGAATCGAAGTTCGGCCAATTGTTGATGCAGTAGGAAATCAGCACTTTTGTGAAATCTTTTTTACTGACGTGCGAGTTTCAGTTGATAACTTGATCGGGGAAGTAAATAATGCCTTCTCGCAAACGATGTCTCAACTGGAACATGAGCGTGGCGGTATTGATCGGCTAATGTCGAATTGGTTGCTATTTGAAAGAGCCTGTGACGCAGCAAATAAACAAGATCCCCTTGTTCGTCAAGAAATTGCATCTCTAGAGACCGGATATCGGATAGGAAGAATTTTGGTTTACAAAGGTGCTTTAGGTCAAGCACCAGCAGGTTTTAGCGCTGCGACAAAATGCTTCTGCACTGAACATGAACAACGCGTGGCTAACTTCGCAGCATCAATATTAGGTGTTTCTGCAGTGGTGGGAGACCAACTTCAAATGGGTGTTGCATATGCTCCTGCATACACTATTCAGGGTGGAACATCGGACGTGATGCGAAACATACTTGGTGAAAGAGTTTTAGGTCTTCCCAGAGAACCGCGTCCAAGATGAATCTCAATCTTAATGGTAAAGTTGCCCTAGTAACCGGAAGTTATCGAGGTACCGGCGCTGGAATTGCCGAAAGGCTGGGTGCTGAGGGAGCCCATGTCATCGTTCACGGGTTTGCCGAAGATGAAACCGAAGCTGTATTTCAAGAACTCACAAATAAAGAAATTAGGGTAACCCGCTTAGAAGCCGACTTTTTGGGCCTTGATAATGATGAGATTGAATCACTATTGCCACCCATAGATATTCTTATTAACAACTATGGAACGCCAAAAGGATCATCTTGGGAATCACCAGAATTTTGGAAAGAAGAATGGGAACACAATGTTTTGATGGGCGTCAAACTTTGTCAAGTAGTCATTGCGGGCATGTCGGAGAGGGAATGGGGTCGCATATTGTTTATTGGAACTATTGGGATCGAGAATCCAGGCACTCATTCGCCGGGTTACTATGGGTCAAAAGCTGCCTTGTCACCTATAGTCAAAAGCCTTGCTCGTGAGCTGAAGCAAACGGGCATCACGGTTAACATGCTGAACCCTGGCATGATAGCTACTGCTGAAGTTAAGGAAATGCTTGAGAAGAAGGCTGAAAGAAAAGGAATTGAGGCTGATTGGTCTGGTATAGAAAGTTGGGCTACCACAGAGTTCATGCCAAATTTAACTGGACGCCTATCAACTCCACAGAGCATTGGAGATATTGCTGCTTTTTTGGTTAGCGACCTTGCCTTTCAAATAAATGGAGCAATCATTCCAGTTGATGGCGGCGCAAAATATGCATGATAGATTAAAAATAAGAGGGGAATTTCATGAATGCTTCTAATGCGTGGCTTCAAGGAGTAAGTGTTCTTGACTTAACTAGATACCTCGCAGGTCCAGCTTGCACTCGTTTACTTACCGAACTCGGTGCGAATGTTATCAAGGTTGAACATCCACCCTATGGAGACCCTAACCGATCCAATAGGCCAAGAATAAATAAGAGAGCTGGTACTCATATCCAACAGAACCGTGGGAAAAAGAGTGTATGCCTAGACATTAATACAGAGATAGGGAAAGAGATCGTTCTTGAGTTATCGGAACATGTTGATATCGTCGTAGAAAATTTCAGTCCAGGGGTGTTAGACCGAAAGGGGCTAGGTTATCAGGAACTATCTCAACGAAATCCCGGCATTATAATGGCATCAGTTTCAGGTTTCGGGCAGACAGGACCGCTTTCAAGCTTGCCTTGCTTTGATCTAATAGCTCAGGGCTATGCAGGTATAATGCATATGACAGGAGAAGCAGATAGACCTCCAATGTTCGTAGGCATAGGAATGGGAGATACCAATGCTGGGGTCCATGCTTTCGCAGCTATAGGTCATGCATTGTTTCATCGCGAACGAACCGGGAGGGGTACTCATTTAGATATCTCAATGGTGGATGCTTTATTTCACATGCACGATATGCCAGTCCATGCGTCATCAATGACAAATGGCGAATACGTGCCAATGCGGCAAGGAACGGAATTTCAGATGCTTTCGCCAGCAGGTTCATTTAAAGGACCAAAGGGTTGGATAGTGATTTTATGTGCTGAAGCCCAAATACAAAATCTGTACGAAGCGATGGGTAAGCCTGAACTCCAGGAAGATGAACGATTCATCGGTAATCCAGCACGACTTGAAAATCGCGCTGCTTTAACTGAAATCATCGAATCATGGATGCAATCTTTTAGCAGCGATGAAGAGGCCATTCAAAAACTCCAATCCCATAGAGTCCCTTGTGGACCATCATTGCCTCCACAAGACGCACTTACCCATCCTCATTTCCTAGAGCGAGGCACAGTCCGAACTGTGACTGACCCTCTAGCGGGGGAGGTGCAGATACCGGGATTTCCGTTCAAGAGCTCTGACCCATTTCCGGATGATAATTACACGGCAGCCGCTTTAGGGGAACACAACTTTGAGGTCCTCAATGGCTTATTAGGAAAGAGTCCGGGAACCATCAAAGAATTAACCGAAAAAGGGATTCTCTTCTCAAAGGAACATTGAGATGGAAAGCGGCGCCACGCAACTGAGATGCTTTGAGGACTTGAGTGTGGGAGAAAAATTTCAATCAAGGTGGCATTCCGTTTCCCAAAGGGAACTTATCGATTTCTCTCTTGAATATGACAATCAATATTTTCATGTAGATCCTGCTAGAGCAAAGGGGTCACCATTTGGCGGAATCATCGCGTCAGGTGCCTACACCTTCGCGGTCTGGAACAAATTAAACCTTGAGATCAATGGAAATATTGCTTGGATAGCGGGAATGGGATTTGAAAACTTCACATTCCCTAACCCCCTTCGCCCTGACGTAAATTTTAAGGCTGAAAGCCATCTTATAGAGAAGCGAAAATCAGAATCAGATCCCCGAAGGGGAATAGTGAAACATGAATATAAAGTCACCACAGAATCTGGATTAACAATTTTCGCGTGCCTTTGCCCAGCGCTTGTTCACACAAGAGATGCTTTTGAACTAATGGATATTTAAATTGTTATCTGGATCTCAGCTTCACCTTCAAGAACAATTTCATCGTCACGGCTTAACCATACTTTTGCACGAATTCGAGACTCCTCTGGATCAATAATTTCAGTAATCTTCCCTCCGGCAATAACCGTATCTCCATCAAGAACTGGTTTTAAAAAACGGGCTTGCAATCTTTTGATGCAGGATGGGCCTTGCCAAGCGATAAGCATATTTGCTATGTATGAAAGATTAAGAGGGCCCTGATTTATCACACGACCCTTTAGGCCAAGAGTTTCGTTCGCCTCTTTATCCCAATGCACAGGATAAGGATCCCGAAGGATAGCGGCCATTGTTTTCATTTTATTGGGCTCCACCTGCTCAACAATTAACGACGGTATTTGATAGCCAAGATAGTCAAATATGTCACTCATCTAATTCTCCAAAATCGCCAACTATTCGTAACCTTTGCTACAGGATCTCCCTCAGTAGTACTCAATTCGATTGTGAATACAAAGCGATCAAAAACTCCGCCTGATTTGGTTCGGAGTCGTTCCACTTCAATAACTTGACCTTCAAAGCGATAGTCAACATCTTCATGTAGAAGAGAGAAGTATTCCCAATCGTACCCTTCCAACCCTACTGAGCCAGCCCCTTCTACTTGGCCAAGAGCAAAGAGTTCAGCGATAGAAGTGCCTACTCCCTGAATAGGAATATGAAACAAAGCAATGGGATGAACTATGTTAGACGGCAATTGTGCGGAGCCAGTACAGTCAGTCAATAACCAGTTTTCCCAATGGTCAATCTTCATGGAACCTCCTGGGAATTTTAATCCTTTCAATTTGAGCATCTCTTCAACGGGCACCATCACGACTCTTTATCCCTATGACGTAACTCTCGTTCTCTCTGTAGAAGCGAATCTAGGTCGTGGCTTAGCGTCTTATCGACCAATAATTGCATCATGTATCTGTCCGGAGCTAAGAAAGTTGACAATTCCTTCTCTAACCTCTCTTTGCTTGGCTCTTTACCGCCCATTGCTCGGGTTAAAAAATATTTAGTATATTCTCGCAATAAATGATCGTCCTGAGTGATTTTCATATTTCCGCGCAACGTTATTTGCTTCCCAATATTTTCAGGATCCCAGATGCAGAATGAACTAGAAGGATTGCGTCTCCACGCATGGTATTTAGCTCTATTGGTAGTTGATGTAACTGTAATAAGCCCATCAACAACAGCAAAGAGCATAACTGCTGTAACCGGTTGGTTAGATTTCGTAACCCACGAAACAACAGCATGTGAAGCACGATTGATAATCGAATCGATTTCCGACTCGGACAAAATAAACGACGAGATATCCCGTCTTGTCTCCCATTCGCTTGAAGTGTTATCCATAATTCCCCTCAAAAACCATCTTATTGCCTAAAGCAAGAACAATTATCAAAGATATGAGAAACTAACCTTATGACATTTGACCATGAAAATGCTGTTAAGGAATTACAAGCCAAAGATGAGATAAGGGACCTGGTCTTTAGCTACTGTGAAGCTATCTGCAACCGTGACATTGAACTACTAGTTGGTCTCTACACACCTGACGCAGCATTTGGGTCAATGGGAACCGGTGAAGAAGCACTCAGGTCAATGGCAGAAGCCACGATGGGGGAATTAGAGTTCGCAGTCATTCTTGTTGCTAACCATAGGATTACGTTTCTTAACGAATGTGAAGCAAAAGGTGAAGTGTGGGCTAGATGTTACGCCCAGAACAAAACAGAAGGTTATTACGAACAAATAATTAAATACACAGATCAATACGAGCTATCCAAATCTCAGAATATGAATAAAGAGAATTGGAAATTCAAGCATCGCCGCCATCACCTTTGGTTTGGGCAAAGTAAAGACTCTCCATTAACGCTGCCACCAGCAGACTGGCCTAAAAGGAATATAGGCTTAGGGAGAGAACCGCTTTCTGATGAAGTAATTCAAAATCTGCGAGAGCAAATCGGATAATTTAGCCGACGACGCCTCTTTCGAGAAGGTCTTGATACTCAGTTTCGCTCAGTTCTAGTTCTGACATCAAGAGCCTTTTAGTGTCAGCACCTAAAGACGGTGGAGGGGTAAGGTCTCTTTTGGCTACACCTTCGATTCTTACTGGATTTCCCGCAGTGAGGACATCGTAATCTCCACTCGTTTCAACTGGTAGGAGCATCTCCCTTGCTTTGACATGTGGGTCATTAACAACGTCGGCAGCTTCAAAGACTGGGGCAGCGGCAATACCCGCAGCGGCAAGGTCCTCGCATACACTAATGACTTCTCTATCGCCGGCCCATGTAGCAAATTGATTAATTATTTCTTGGATATTTTCAACCCATCCGGCTCGGGTAGAGAAACGGTCGGATTGTGCCCATTCGGGCTTGCCAATCCGCTTAACGAATGCTTCAAATTGGTGTTCGCGCCCGATTTGAATAATGATTTCTCCTTTAGCAATTTTGAACCCATGGTTGATGAGCAAACTTGGCGTTCTAGGGTCCTTGCCCATTGAGTAATAATTAGGGACAATATCAGCGAATGCAATCATTGAATCAAACATAGAAATATCTATATAGGAACCTTCACCAAATCGTTCAAGCCTATGCAAGGCTGTAAGAACTCCTATGACAGCAAATAAACCCGTTCCCGTATCACCTAGCGCACCTACTGGTGAAACCTTCAAGGGTTCACCAGCATCCCGATTGAAGTTATAAATACCAGACATAGCTTCGGCAATGGGCGCAAAAGCTGGCCACGATTTATACGGTGTTTCAATTGAATTGCCAAAGCCGGAAAGCGACAGATATATGATCTCGGGACGGGTTTTTCGAAGATCTGTATACCCAAGATTAAACTTCTCCATTGTGCCTGGCTTATAGTTTTCGGCTACTACATCAAAGTTCTTCGCCAGCGTGCGAAATATATGTTGACCATCAGTGCTCTTTAGGTCTAACCCGATACTTTTTTTATACAGATTATTTCTTAAGAAAGTCGCTCCAACTGGTTCCCCATCAATGCCTGTTGTGCTTGGTAACCCGGATCTTCCTAGATCACCTCTTACAGGATGCTCTACTTTTACAACTTCAGCACCGAAACTTGCAAGTAATTGTGTCGCATAAGGAAGGGACTGCATTTGTTCAGCAGCTAAGATTCTCACACCACTTAGTGGTAGTTCCGAATTGACATTTACTTGCGAGACTTCCACTTCTTTCACCATGGATTACTAATCTTTATCGGCCCTATTAATTGCACTGATAATAGCGCGCATTGAGGCGCGGGTTATATCTGTGTGCAAACCGCATCCCCATAGTTCCTTTCCATCAATAGCCATTTCAACGTATGCTACGGCAGTCGCATCTACACCCGTTCCCTTTGAGTGTTCATGGTAATCAAGGACACGGAGGTCATATGGCAAAGCAGTTCTTAAGCCCTGAACAAAGG
>Ga0208277_1000354_pt1 | contig 27603 bp, 34 predicted proteins | sample ETNtaG_5_FD_185782 | JGI IMG/M metagenome (GOLD analysis project Ga0208277, IMG submission 185782) | Marine microbial and viral communities from oxygen minimum zone, Eastern Pacific Ocean - ETNP201406SV205 (SPAdes) (version 2) | ecosystem: Environmental > Aquatic > Marine > Oceanic ...
CAACTATGATTACTTTATTAACGCCTCTAGCCATATTTATTTCCTTAAAAACTATTTTCTATATTCCACGAAAGATTGTATCAAAAAGCAGTTAATTTAGCCCCATTTGAAAAAAAGATTTACAATGATGGGTTGGTATTTTTTATGAGCAATATTGAAATAAAAGGCGCAAGGACGCACAACCTAAAGAATCTGGATGTTAATCTCCCCAGAGACAAACTAATTGTGATAACTGGTCTCTCAGGGTCTGGAAAATCGTCATTAGCGTTCGATACGATTTATGCCGAGGGGCAGAGAAGGTATGTGGAGTCCTTATCTGCATATGCGCGACAATTCTTATCCATGATGGAAAAACCAGAGGTTGACCTTATTGAAGGGTTATCTCCAGCAATTTCAATTGAACAAAAAACAACTTCTCATAATCCCAGATCAACCGTCGGGACTGTAACTGAAATCTATGATTATCTGAGGCTCCTCTATGCAAGAGTTGGAGACCCATACTGCCCAAATCATGATCGAAAGCTTGGAATCCAAAATGTAAGTGAGATGGTAGACCAAACCATGAAGCTACCAAAAAAAAATCGAATGGCCATGATTGCTCCGCTAATTAATAATCGGAAAGGAGAGCACGTTGATCTTATTAAGAATATTAGATCGAGGGGTTTCATTAGACTCAGAATTAATGGGGAAATACATGACATAGATGACTTTCCACAGATTGATGCAAAAAAGAACAACACCATTGAAGTCGTTGTTGATCGTTTTTCAATAAAAGCTGATATTGAAAATAGACTCAGCGAATCATTAGAAACGACACTTGAACTATCAAATGGAATTGCAAAGATAATCTCGCTTGATGATTCATCCATAGATATCCTCTTTTCTAACAAGTTTGCTTGTCCTGAGTGTGGTTACTCAATACCCGAACTCGAACCCAGAACCTTTTCATTTAATAATCCTGCAGGTGCTTGCGAAAAATGTGATGGCCTTGGTGTTGAGCATTTCTTCAGCCCTGATTTAGTTATAAAAAATGAAGACTTGAGTATCTCTGAAGGAGCTATTCGTGGGTGGGATAGAAGGAATTTTTATTATTTCCATCTAATCAAAAACCTGGCTAAACATTACGATTTCGATATTGATATTCCCTATAAGAATATCAATAAAGAAATAAAAGAAATGCTTCTCAATGGAAGCGGAGATGAAAAAATAGCTTTCGTTTATCCTGGCAGAGGCGGCAAAAGAATCAAAAGGAAACATCCATTCGAAGGGGTTATTCCAAATCTGCAAAGAAGATATATAGAGACAGATTCACAAAGAGTTAAAGATGCGCTATCTAAATTTATGAGCACAAAAGCATGCGGTAATTGCGAAGGAACAAGACTGAATAAGAGTGCGAGAAATATTTTCTTAAAGAAAAAGAGAATTTCTGATCTTACTCAAATGAACATTGAAGAATTGCTGTCTTACTTTAAAGAGCTTAAGTTGCAAGGCACAAAACGTGAGATTGCTAAAGGGGTTGTCAAAGAAATCATTGATAGACTAGAGTTCTTGTCTAATGTTGGTCTCAACTACCTTAATCTAGAAAGAAGCGCGGAAACTTTATCAGGTGGAGAATCTCAAAGAATAAGATTAGCAAGTCAAATTGGGTCAGGTTTAGTTGGAGTTATGTATATCCTTGATGAGCCAACCATTGGCCTACATCAAAGGGATAATCAGCGTCTTATTAATACTCTGGTCAGATTAAGAGATCTAGGAAATACAGTAATTGTTGTAGAGCACGATGAAGAAGTTATCAGATCATCGGATCACGTGGTAGATCTTGGTCCAGGCGCGGGAAAAGATGGAGGATATATTGTAAGCCAAGGGACTGTTGAAGACATTCTAAAAGAAAATAAGTCATTGACTGCTCAGTACCTGAATGGATCAAAAGAAATAAATATACCGAAAAAACGATCAAGCTTTAATAAAAAAGAATGCCTTAGAGTGCTGAATGCTGAACGCAATAATCTAAAATCTATCAATGTAGAAATACCTTTAAATGTTTTAACCTGCATCACCGGTGTTTCTGGCTCCGGTAAATCGACACTTATAAATGGTACCTTAAAACCACTGCTCAGGACTCAGCTGGAAAATAAACCCAATGATCTGACGGAGAATGAGGTACTAGAGGGTGCTGAGCGATTAAAGAAAATAGTCAATATCAGTCAAAGCCCAATTGGAAGAACGCCAAGGTCAAACCCAGCAACATACACCGGTTTATTCACACCGATTAGGGAATTATTTTCAGGTACGCAAGAATCTCGCTCAAGAGGCTATAAACCTGGGCGTTTTAGTTTCAATGTAAAAGGAGGAAGGTGCGAAACATGTCAAGGTGGTGGATTGATAAAAGTTGAGATGAACTTCCTAGCTGATATTTATGTAACTTGTGATGTCTGCAAAGGTAGAAGGTTCAATCGCGAAACCCTTGAGATACTTTACAAAGGGAAGAACATCTTTGAAGTCTTAGATATGACAATAGATGATGCCGCAGTTTTCTTTAAGAGCATACCCAGCATTCATTATAAATTACAAACATTGCTAGATGTTGGCTTGGGGTATATCAAACTGGGTCAAAATGCTGTAACCCTCTCAGGAGGAGAAGCGCAAAGAATAAAACTGTCAAAAGAATTATCCAAAAGGTCTAATAAAGATACACTTTATCTTCTTGATGAACCTACAACAGGCCTCCATTTTCATGATGTAAATCAGCTCCTAACTGTTCTACATAGACTCAAAAATGAAGGCAATACAGTGATTATAATTGAGCATAATTTGGATGTTATCAAGACTGCTGATTGGATCATTGATCTTGGTCCAGAAGGTGGTGAAAATGGAGGTATGGTTATTGCATCAGGCACGCCGGAATCGGTTGCAAAAAACAGAAAGTCATTTACTGGGAAATACTTAAAAAATCAATTAACTTAATTTACCTAAGCCAGTCGCACTTTTTATTTGAGCTAAATTAGAACTTGCTATGCCTCTCGCCCTCTCTGCTCCTTCATTAAGAACCTGATCAAGAAATAATGGATTACTAATTAAGTCATCATATTTCAAACGTGGTTCAGCCAAATGGCCATCGAGCAACTCGTAAAGTTCATTTTTTGCATCGCCCCATGACATTCCATCTTCCAACTCATTTTTCATAGAGCTTATCTGTGATTCTGATGCAAAGCTCCTATAGATATCAAATAATAAACAATCATCGGTTGATTTTGGCTCCCCTGGTTCGAGTGAATTAGTTTTAATCTTCATCACATATTTCCTGAGTGTTTTGGTGTCGCAGAATAGAGGGATCAGATTGCCGTAACTTTTGCTCATCTTTCTCCCATCTAGACCAGGCAAAACGGATGAGTCTTTGTCAATAACACCCTCTGGTATTACAAAAATCTCTCCGTAATGATGATTGAATCGTTGAGCAATATCTCTTGTCATCTCAATATGCTGAATCTGATCTTGGCCCACTGGTACATGTGTGGCCTTGAACATGAGAATATCTGCTGCCATTAAGACCGGATAAGAAAAAAGACCCATAGTAATTCCTTTATCCGGGTCTGTTTTGTCGTTCTCATCTACTGCAGCTTTATATGCATGCGCTCTATTCATTAGGCCCTTTGCAGTAAAATTAGCAAGGATCCAATTTAACTCTAATATTTCTGGTATATCGGACTGTCTATAAAAATAGGTCTGATCAACATCTAGGCCAGAGGCTATCCAGGTTGCTGCTATTTCTAAGCATGATTGTTTCATGGAGTCACGATCTTTGCTTTTAATCAATGCATGATAGTCTGCAAGAAAGAAGAATGAGTCGTGCCCTTTCTCTTTCGAAGAGGCAATAGCAGGTCTTATAGCGCCAACATAGTTTCCTAAATGCGGTGTACCAGTTGTAGTTATGCCTGTGAGAATATTTTTATTGTTCAAAATGTAAACTATTCTGATTGTTCATTTAGCTCATTATCAAAATTATAGTCTACAAGTTGAATAACTGCCATTGGAGCAGTATCACCATTTCGAATTCCACTTTTTAGAATTCTTAAATATCCACCGGGTCGATCCTTTAACCTTGGTCCGATTTCAGTAAAAAGTTTTCCAACGGCTTTCTTATCTCTTAGTAAATCAAAGGCGCGTCTTCTTCTAGAAACACCGTCTTCTTTAGCGAGAGTTATAAGCGGTTCAACCGTTTTTCTAAGCTCTTTTGCCTTAGGTAGAGTGGTTGAGATAGATTCATGCTCAATCAAGGAAGCGGCCATATTTCTATACATGGCTTTCCGATGACTGCTCGTTCTTCCTAGTCTTCTTCCTGTCTTCCTATGTCTCATTTCAAACTCTCAGTGAATAATTTTGATTAATCGACAACTGCCTCTTTTGGCGGCCAGTTCTCTAACTCCATTCCGAGTGATAATCCATGGCTTGCGAGAACTTCTTTAATTTCATTAAGAGACTTCTTACCCAAGTTTGGAGTACGAAGTAACTCTACCTCAGTTTTAAGTACGAGATCACCAATATAATTTGCATTTTCCGCTTTAAGACAGTTTGCAGACCTTACAGTGAGCTCAAGTTCATCTACAGGTCTAAGCATAATAGGATCTATAAGGACTTCCTCTTCTTCTTTCTTCTGTTCTTGAACTCTTGTCAGATTTGTAAATATACTGAGCTGATTTTGAAGAATAGCACCTGCGTATTTGATTGCTCTTTCTGGGTTTATTGTTCCATCAGTTTCTAAGTCAACAATAAGCTTATCTAAATCAGTTCTATTCTCAACTCTTGCAGCTTCAACTGAGTATGTAACGGTTTTTATTGGACTAAAAGATGCATCAAGCTTTAAAAGACCAATAGTTACATCAGATTCTTTATTTTGGATAGGTACTGGGCGATATCCCGTTCCCTTTTCAATCTTAACTTGCATCTTAAGCTCTTTCTTTGCGCTAATTGTCGCAATGTGATGATCGGGATTAACAATCTCTGTATCACCATCAACTTGGATATCTCCAGCAGTGATTGTGCAAGGTCCTTTTTTACTGATTACAAAATCAGCTGAGTCCCTGTCATGAATATTTATAGCCACCCCTTTAAGATTTAATAAGATCTCTACAACATCTTCTTGAACGCCCTCAATGGTCGTATACTCATGAAGTACACCATCGATCTGCGCTTCTGTAATTGCATAGCCAGGAAGGCTGGACAGTAACACTCTCCTGATTGCATTACCCAATGTGTATCCAAAACCTCTTTCAAAAGGCTCTATTGATACTTTTGAGTGGAGCTCATTTTGAGACTCCAGCTTAATGACCATCGGATTGAGAAGATCTAATACAATTTCCTCTTTCTCTACTTCAGCTTCTTCACTGACCTCTTCTAATATTTCATTTTCATTTTCAGACATAAAAATCTCCCAAAAAAATTATTTTGAATAAAACTCAACTACGAGGTTTTCTTGAATATCAGGTAAAATATCTTCCCTTTCAGGTATTGAATTCACAATACCTTTCAGTTTCTTCTGATCAACGCTTAACCACTCGCTTATGCCTAGTTGTGATGAGATATTTACTGCATTCTTAACCCTTAGCTGATCTCTTCCTTTATCAGTAACTGAAATTTCGTCACTGGCATTGACTTGATATGATGGAATATTAATAACTTTTCCGTTTACCATAATTGACTTGTGGCTTACCAATTGCCTTGCTTCGGCCCTAGTCACCGCAAAACCCATTCTATAGACCATATTATCCAATCTGCCTTCAAGCAATTTTAGTAGGTTCTCTCCTGTTGATCCCTTGATCTTAGAAGCTTTCTTATAATAATTTTTAAATTGCTTTTCCAATACACCGTACATTCTTCTTAACTTTTGCTTCTCTCTTAATTGATTACCGTAATCTGAGAGCCTCTCTCTTCTACCGCCCACCTTTGATCCTGGGATTGAATTTAGCTTGCATTTGCTCTCAATAGGCTTAATTCCGCTCTTGAGAAATAAATCTGTTCCTTCTCTTCTAGAGAGTTTACATTTTGGTCCTAAATATCTAGCCATTCTTATTTACCTCTTTATACCCTTCTTTGCTTAGGTGGACGACAACCATTGTGTGGAAGCGGTGTAACATCTTCTATGCTGACAACGTTAAGACCTATTGCATTCAATGCTCTGAGTGCAGATTCCCTACCAGGCCCTGGTCCTTTAATCTTTACAGAAATATCCTTTAAGCCAAACTCTTTTGCTTTTGTGCCTGCTTTTTCAGCTGCAATTTGAGCAGCAAATGGCGTACTCTTTCTTGAGCCCCTAAAACCTGATCCACCAGCAGTAGCCCATGAAAGCGTATTTCCTGACCTATCTGTAATAGTGATAATAGTGTTATTAAATGTAGCGTGAATGTGCGCGACTCCTTCGATAACATTTCTTTTGGTTTTCTTTTTCTTTGCAACAGCCATATTTATTCCTTTAAGCTCTCATAGGCTTCTTAGGGCCTTTCCTTGTTCTTGCATTAGTTTTACTTTTCTGGCCCCTTACTGGCAAACCTCTTCTATGTCTAATGCCTCGATAGCAACCCAGATCCATTAATCTTTTAATATTAGTTGATGTATCTCTTCTGAGGTCACCCTCGACAAGATAACTTCCCAATTCCGTCCTAATACTCTCTAGTTCCAGCTCAGATAGATCCATAACTTTCGTATCTTGAGCAATGCTGAGCTTATCGCAAATTGAAGCTGCTAATGAATTTCCAATTCCATATACATATGTCAGCGAAACCCTAATATGCTTATTATCTGGTATATTTACTCCTGCTATCCTTGCCATGATTATCCTTGCCTCTGTTTATGTCTTGGATCCTTACATATCACTCTGACAACGCCATTTCTTCTGATGACCTTGCAGTTTCTACAAATTTTCTTTACTGATGCTCTAACTTTCATCTCATTTTCCTACTATCTAGGTTTACCGCCTCTTCCATAATTTTTCAGGTTTGCTTTTTTCATAAGCCCTTCATACTGCTTAGACATCATTAATGCCTGCAATTGAGCCATGAAGTCCATCGCTACAACTACAATAATCAAAAGCGATGTCCCACCAAAGTAAAATGGCACTCTAAAGTAGAGAATCATAAACTCTGGAATCAAACAGACGAGCATGATATACAATCCGCCCCAAAAAGTTAACCTTGTTAACACTTTATCTATATATTCTGCAGTTTGTCTTCCAGGTCTAATTCCTGGCATAAAAGCCCCGGATCTTTGGAGATTATCGGCAGTATCTTTGGAGTCAAAAACCAAAGAAGTGTAAAAGAAGCAGAAAAACATAATCAAACCGGCATAGAGTAGGATATAGACTGGCTGACCAGGTGCAAGACTTGCAGCTATATCTTGAAGCCAGTCAAAACCTTCAGATGTACCAAACCAACTTGCTATTGTTGCAGGAAACAGAATAATACTCGATGCAAATATAGGTGGAATAACTCCTGACATATTAATCTTAAATGGTAAATGTGTAGACTGCCCTTGCATCATTCTTCTACCTTGTTGTTTTTTAGCATAATTCACTGGGATTCTTCTCTGACCCCTCTCAACGAATACCACAAAGGTTGTTACGGCTATAACAAGCATTAAAAGAATAAGAACAAGTGCAGATGAGATCTCACCTGTATTGGCTAATTCTAGTGTTCCTCCTATTGCAGATGGGAGTCCAGAAATAATACTGGCTAATATGATCATTGAAATACCGTTTCCAATTCCTCTTTCAGTAATTTGCTCTCCAAGCCACATTAAAAACATCGTGCCTGTGACTAATGTCACACAAGCAGTAAATAAAAAGTTAAACCCTGGGTTTACAACAACTCCCTGATTTTGAAGAGCAATTGAGGCACCAAAGGATTGAAAAGCAGCTAAGAAAACTGTTCCATATCTTGTATATTGAGTGATTTTCCTTCTTCCTGACTCCCCTTCCTTCTTGAGCTCTTTGAGGGTGGGAATAGTAACGCTTGCCATCTGCATTACGATTGAACATGAGATATAAGGAAATATTCCAAGAGCAAATATACTCAGTCTTTCTAGTGCGCCACCAGAAAACATATTAAACATACTAAGAATTGTTCCCGATTGTTCCTCGAAGAAATTCTGTAATGCATTTGGATCAATGCCTGGGACAGGAATATATGTTCCAACTCTGTATACAATTAATGCACCAATCAAAAAGAACAGGCGCTGTCTAAGTTCTGTAAACCTAGACATATCAGCAAATGATCCACCTGCAGTGTTGATTGTGTTTGCCATAAATTAATCCAGTATTGTTCCGCCAGCCTTTTTAACAGCTTCTTCAGCGCCCTTGGTCAACTTAATGCCTTGTAATTTGACAGCTTTTTCAATTGAGCCTGATGCAATAACCTTAACCCTTTGAATATATCTTGGAATGATGTTTGCATTCTTAAGGGTATCGATATCGATTACCTCAGCTTCAATCTTATCAAGCTGATCCAATCTGAGTTGTGCAGAGTCTTTTTGGTTTGAAGTAAACCCTCTTTTAGGCACCCTTCTTTGGAGAGGCATTTGACCTCCCTCGAAGCCAACTTTGTGAAAACCACCCGATCTTGCCTTTTGCCCCTTATGGCCTCTTCCAGATGTTTTTCCTAGGCCAGAAGCATGGCCCTTGCCTTTCCTAAACTTCTTAGACTTGCTACCCGGGTTAGGCTTTAGCTCATTTAATCTCATTTAACTTCCTCGACTTCTAGTAGATATCTAACTTGATTAACCATTCCCATATTCTCTGGTGTAGCATCAATAACTACTTCTTGATTGATTTTTCTCAAACCAAGACCTGACAATGATGCTGCGTGCTTTTTTAATCTTCCAAAGCGACTCTTCACTAATTTAATTCTTACTTTATTCTGTTTATCAATCATGATTTATGTAAATATCTTAGATACTGGAATTCCTCTTGTTTTTGCAATCCTCTGTGGTGAACGTATAGAGTCCAAAGCATTAATTGTGGCCCTAACAAGATTTATTGGATTTCTGGATCCATAACTCTTTGCCAATATGTTCCTAATGCCAACAGCTTCGAAAACTGCCCTCATAGCACCGCCAGCAATAATACCTGTACCATCAGCTGCAGGTTGCATAAAGACCTTTGTTGCACCGTGTCTACCATTTACCTGGTAGTAAATAGTGTCATCTTTCAAAGAAACCTGATGCATGTCTCTTCTTGCGGCCTGCATTGCTTTTTGAATCGCCAATGGAACTTCTTTTGCTTTACCATATCCCATCCCAATTTTTCCCCTGCCATCACCTACAACTGTGATTGCTGCGAAACCAAATTGTCTTCCGCCTTTGACTACTTTTGCAACTCGGTTGACTGCTACTAATTTTTCTATTAAGTCGTCACCTTGTTTATTTACATTCATGTTCATATTTAAAAGTCCAATCCATTTTCTCTAGCAGATTCAGCCAGGGCTTTAACTCTTCCGTGATACAAAAAACCTGACCTATCAAATGCCACTTTGTTAATTTTTGCTTTCTTTGCTTTCTTAGCAATTTGCTGCCCTACAGCCTTTGCTACATCTATCTTTCCTTTGGTCTTATCGCCTAGGATACTCTTGACTTCAGGATCAAGACTTGAAGTTGCAGCTACTGTCTGATTATCAGGAGCTATAATTTGTGCATAGATATGATTTGAAGATCTATGTACGCATAATCTGTGAGCTTCTAGTTGCTTTATCTTAGCTCTAGTCTTTTTTGCTCTTCTTTTTCTTTTATCAATTTTTGAAATCATGATTTTATTCTTTAAACGGCTTTCTTAGTTTCTTTCAATGTAATTTGCTCGCCTTTATACCTCACACCTTTTCCTTTGTATGGTTCAGGGGGTCTTATTGCTCTCAACTGAGCTGCAACTTGTCCCACTTTTTGCTTATCTATTCCTGCAATACTGATTTCAGTCTGAGAGGGAGTAGAGATTTCAATTCCTTCTGGAATCTCGTAGTTGACAGGATGAGAGAATCCTAATGTCAGATTCAATGTCTTGCCTTGTGATTTTGCTCGATATCCAACTCCGATAAGCTCTAGGTCCTTCACATATCCTTCAGTAACACCTATTACCATGTTTTGTATTAGGCTTCTAAATGTACCCGCTGCAGCTTTAGAAAAGCGGGTTTTACCATTAGAGTTCACTTTCACAACGCCATCTTCTATTGCTATAGAGATATCACTAATTAGATCAAGCGCTAACTCTCCTTTCGGGCCTTTCACTGTAAATAGATTCTCAGTATCAGAGATTTTTGCCTCTACCGCTTCTGGTAAAACTACAGGTTGTTTTTCTATTCTAGACATTTGATAACCTACTTATTTTAAGAAACCGCACACAAGACTTCTCCGCCTTGACCTATTTCTCTTGCTTTCCTGTCACTCATAACACCAGCTGAGGTAGAAACAATTGCAACACCCAAGCCTCCTAATACGCGTGGGATTTCAGATGTTTGCTTATAAATTCTCAGTCCAGGTTTACTGACTCTATCAAGTTTCTCAATGACAGGTTTTCCGTCAAAATACTTAAGCTCGATGTTTAAATTACTCTTATTGCTATCACTCTCTTCGGAGTTGAATCCTTTGATATATCCTTCCTCTAATAGAACTGAAGCTATACTCTCCTTCATCTTTGAGTGAGGCATAGAAACACTAGAAGCGCTTATTTTATGAGCGTTTCTAATTCTTGTTAACATATCAGCAATTGGATCGGTCATTGTCATATCTAATTCCTCTTCTTTACCAGCTTGCTTTATGCAGTCCTGGTATATTTCCTTTCATTGCTTCTTCTCTAAGCTTATTTCTTCCTAGTCCAAATTTACGATAATAGCCTTTTGGTCTTCCGGTGATAGAGCATCGATTTCTTAGTCTTGATGGGCTCGCATTTCTTGGTAATTTTTGCAATTTTATCCTTGCGTCATTTTTCTCTTCATAAGATGCATTTATATCTCTGAGAATGGATTTAAGAGATGCCCTTCTTTCAGCATACTTTTCTACCGTTCTAACTCTTTTGAGCTCTCTTTCAACAATGGCCTTTCTAGTCATTCCTTTTCCTCAATTTCAGTTTTTTCTTCTTCAGCTTTTACTTCCTCAACTGCTTCTTCAGCTTTTACTTCTTCAACTTTTGGTTCTGATGAAACATTTTGAGGAGCTTCCTTGATAGGAAAATTGAATTCTTTCAGCAATGCCAAACCTTCCTCATCATTCTTAGCGGTAGTTGTGATGCTGATATCTAAACCCCTGATTTTATCTACCTTGTCATAGTCAATTTCAGGGAAAACAATTTGCTCCTTTATTCCTAAGCTATAATTTCCATTTCCATCAAAAGACTTTCTATTAAGTCCCCTAAAATCTCTAACACGAGGAAGAGCTATATTAATGAGTCGGTCTAAAAACTCATACATCCTCTCACTTCTGAGAGTTACTTTAACGCCTATTGGCATATCTTCTCTTATCTTGAACGAGGCAACTGATTTCCTAGCACGGGTGATTAAGGCTTTCTGACCAGAGAGCTTTTCAAGATCTGCAACAGCTTTTTCGATTGTTTTCTTATCCTGTGCAGCCTCTCCAACACCCATATTGAGTGTAATCTTTTTTATTTTTGGCACTTCCATAACATTAGAATGGCCCAGTTTTTTTTGAAGGCTGGACTTAATTTCTTCTCTATATTTTTCTTTTAATCTTGCCATCTCTAAATATCTACAACCTCATTATTTGACTTAAAAAACCTAACTTTTGTTCCATCCTCAAGTGTCTTTATGCCTACTCTATCGGGTTGGTTAGTGATAGGGTTAAGCAACATTACATTTGAAATATGAATTGGCATTTCTTTTTCTATAATTCCGCCTTCTTGCCCAGTATTAGGATTTCCTTTTTGATGTTTCTTTACAATGTTTACATTCTCAACAAGCACTTTTGAGTTATTAAGCATTCTAAGCACAGTGCCAGTCCTTCCCTTATCCTTGCCAGAAAGTACTATTACTTGGTCGCCTTTTTTTATCTTTTTCAATTCAATAAATCCTATATAACTTCTGGAGCAAGTGAGATGATCTTTAATTGTTTCTTTGCTCTTAGCTCTCTAGTAACTGGTCCAAAGACTCTCGTCCCAATTGGCTCTAATTTATTATCTAGAAGTACTGCTGCATTTCCGTCAAATCTAATAACTGAACCATCTGATCTTCTAACGCCATGTTTCGTTCTTACAACCAAAGCATCATAAACCTCGCCTTTCTTAACCTTGCCTCTGGGAATTGCATCCTTGACTGTAACCTTAATAATATCCCCTATTCTGGCATACCTCTTTTTTGAGCCTCCAAGAACCTTTATGCAGAGCACCTTTCTAGCGCCACTATTATCTGCAATACTGAGCATTGTTTCAGTTTGAATCATCCTTTACTCCGCCCTCTTTGTCTCTAATATTTGATCTAGAATCCATGCTTTATTCTTCGAAATAGGTCTAGATTCCCTAATGCTGACTTTATCTCCGACATTAGAGGCATTTTCTTCATCATGGATCATAATCTTGGTCGTTTTGTATATGTACTTATTGTATAGAGGGTGCTTCAACCTTCTTTGTACAGAAACTGTTGCTGACTTATCCATTGCATTGCTAATAACAATGCCTATTGTTCTTCTTGTGTTTTTTTGATTATCGATTGTCATTTGCTTGTTCACTCAAAACTGTTTTTAATCTTGCTATATCCTTTCTTATCCTCTTAAAATGACTTGAGTTTGTAACCTGTCCAGTAACAAACTGAAGCCTTAATTTCATTTGTTCCTCCAAGAGATCATCAAGCATCTTCTCTAGATCCTTCGCTCCCTTGTCTCTTATATCTTTAATGTCAATCATATGATCTGCCTGCTTACAAATTTGGTGCCAACGGGTAGTTTTGCTGCAGCAAGCTTGAATGCTTCCTGGGCCAAACTTTCCTCTACACCACTCATTTCATATAAAACTCTACCGGGCTGAATTTGTGCAACCCAATATTCAACATTACCTTTACCTTTGCCTTGTCTTACTTCGAGAGGCTTCTTTGTGATTGGCTTGTCTGGGAATATTCTTATCCAAATCTTACCGCCTCTTTTAATATGTCGAGTCATTGCCCTTCTGGCAGCCTCAATTTGTCGAGCTGTAATCCTTCCTCGACCCGTTGCCTTTAAGCCATATTCACCAAATGAAACAGTACTGCCTCTAGAAGCAAGGCCTCGGTTTTTGCCCTTCATTTGTTTTCTGTACTTTGTTCTCTTTGGTTGTAACATTTATTTTTTCCTAATCTAATTTACTTCGCATCATCGTCTTGGAAAATCCAAACCTTAACGCCAATAATCCCATATGTAGTCAGCGCCTCAGATACACCGTAATCTATATTCGCTTTTAGAGTATGCAACGGAACTCTGCCTTCCTGGTACCATTCTGTTCTAGCAATTTCAGCACCATTTAACCTGCCGGATATTTTTACCTTTATTCCGTTTGCTCCCAATCTCATAGTATTTGTAACGGCCCTTTTCATTGCTCTTCTATAAAGCACCCTTCTTTCAAGTTGTTGAGTAATTGATGAAGCTACAAGCTTTGCGTCTAACTCAGGCTTCTTAATTTCATTTATGTTTAGAAGGACATTATTGATTGTTGTATTCATCAAGCTAGCTACCTCTTTTCTAAGCCCTTCAATACCCTCACCTTTCTTGCCTATAACAATCCCTGGCCTAGCAGAAAATATAGTGATAGTGACATTGTCTGAGCTTCTTTCTATGTGAATATTACTCACAGCTGCATCTTTGAGTTTTTTGTTCAAAAGCTCTCTTATTAGAAAATCTTGATGTACATTTTTTGAAAAGCTAGATGAGTCAGAGAACCAGTTAGAAGACCACTTCTTGCTGATACCTAATCTTATGCCAATTGGATGTACTTTTTGTCCCATATTACTCGTCCGATAATTGAATTGTGATGTGACTATTTCTTTTAAGAATCCTTGTTCCTCTTCCTCTTGCTCTTGCCCTGAACCTTTTAAAGGTTGGCGCTTCATCAACAAATGCCTGAGACACTTTTAGATCATCTATATCTAGGCCTAAATTGTTTTCTGCATTGGCAACAGCTGAATCAAGAACTTTTGAAACAATCTTTGCTGCTTTTTGTGGAAGAAACTTCACTAGCCTCATCGCAGCTAAGACATCAGAACCCCTGATCATATCAATGATCAATCTCGTCTTTTGAGGAGAAATCCTCGCATATTTTAATGTTGAAGTTACTTTCATTTTCTTAGCTATTACTTAGTTTGACGGTCACCTGAATGACCACGAAATGTTCTTGTTGGAGCAAATTCGCCTAATTTATGACCAACCATATTTTCAGAAATCAATACTGGCACATGCTCTCTACCATTATGAATAGAGATAGTCATACCCACCATTTCAGGAATAACCATCGACCTTCTTGACCAAGTCTTGATTCTAGCCCTTCCGCCTTCTGCAGCAGCTTTTTGGACTTTATCCATCAAATGTAAGTCTACAAAAGGTCCTTTTTTTATTGATCTAGGCATATTACTTTCTCTTCTTCCTTCTTCTAACAATGAACTTATCTGTTACTTTATTAGATCTAGTTTTATATCCTTTAGTTGGAACGCCCCATGGAGATACAGGGTCTCTACCGCCAGATGTTTTACCTTCGCCTCCACCATGCGGATGGTCGACTGGGTTCATTACGACACCTCTTACTGTGGGTCTTACTCCTCTCCATCTACTTGCACCTGCCTTACCAAGTTTGCGGAGATTATGTTCTTGATGGCCAACCTCACCTATTGTTGCCCTGCAAGTAATTAGGACTTTTCTAACTTCTCCTGACTTCAAGCGAAGAGTAGCGTAATTTCCTTCTTTTGCTAAAACCTGGACGCTTGCTCCAGCAGATCGTGCTATTTGAGCACCTTTTCCAGGCTTCATTTCAATGCAATGAACAATTGTTCCAACGGGAATATTACTCAGAGGGAGGGCATTACCAACCTTAATTGGAGCATTATTTCCTGATGAAATATTATCTCCTTCTTCAAGCCCTTTCGGTGCAATTATGTATTTTCTTTCACCATCTTTATACAAAACAAGTGCTATATGAGAAGAGCGGTTAGGGTCATACTCAATTCTTTCTACTGCAGCTGATACATCATCCTTATTTCGTTTAAAATCAATCTCACGGTAGAGTCTCTTATGCCCACCACCAATATGCCTAGTAGTCATTCGGCCATAATTATTTCTTCCGCCTGTCTTTTTCAAGCCGGTAGTTAATGATTTATGAGGTCTTCCCTTATGGAGATTTGACGTCTTAACTGTCTGAACAAATCTTCGGCCTGCTGATGTTGGTTTTGCCTTTATAACTGCCATTTCTTTAAACGTCCGTATTTAAAATATCTAGGTTTTGGCCTTCAGCTAACTTGATGTAAGCTTTCTTCCAATTTTTTGTTTTACCTGTTCTTGCTCCAAATCTCTTTGTCTTTCCATTTACAGAAACTGTTCTTACAGAAGAAACTTTTACATCAAAAAATTTCTCAACGGCTTTTTTGATTTGCTGCTTGTTTGAATCTGGTCGCACCCTGAAAACAATTTGTCCTGATTCTTGACTAAGCATTGTTGTCTTTTCTGATACATGAGGAGCTATAAGAACGCTTCTAAGCTGATCATGTCTTATCTTCTGGCTCATGAGAACATCCCTTCTAGCTTATTAAGTGCTTCTTGATCTATAACTATGCTTTGATGACTTAGAAGGTTAATTGGGTGAACGTCTTCAACAGAGATTACTTTGACATGTGGAATATTTCTAAGAGACAGATTTAGATTATTATCAAGCTCAGAAACAATGATTAATGCACTCTCAAGCTCTAAAGATTTCAAAACTTCTACACCTAATTTAGTTTTAGGGGAATCAATCTTAATTGACTCAATTGCAATAATCCTTTTCTCCTCAATCAGAGCTGAAAATATAGATTGCATTGCTTTCTTATATGCCTTTTTATTTATTTTTTTCTTGTAATTTCTGTTTACAGTAGCAAAAGCCATTCCGCCACCGACCCAAAGTGGTCCTCTAGTAGTACCAGCCCTTGCTCTACCTGTGCCTTTTTGTCTCCAGGGTTTCGCGCCTCCGCCGCTGACTCTAGATCTATTCTTCTGTGCCTTTGTTGCTGACCGTCCATTAGATCTATAGGAAGTGACTAGCTCATGAATGAGGCCATGATTGACTTCTGACTTAAAAACAGAATCACTGATATCAATGCTTTTTACTGTGCTATTTTCCTGATTTACTAAATCTATCTTCATTGTGCTTTCTCTTCATCAGGGGTTTCTTCTGCTTCTGGAGTTTCTTCTGTCTGGGCTTCTACTTCTGGAGTTTCTTCTACTTCTGGAGTTTCTTCTGTCTTGGCTTCTGCTTCTGGAGTTTCTTCTACTTCTGGAGTTTGATCTTCTATCGGTGTTTTAAATATTTCTCTTTCTTCCTGTTTGCCTTTAATCGATGGCGTGACAATTACAAAGCTATTATCGTGTCCTGCTATTGAGCCTTTGATAAAAATGAGATTTCTTTCAACATCAATATCGATGACCTCAAGATTTTGTATGGTTTTTTTGACATTACCCATTCTGCCTGCCATTTTTTTACCTTTAAAAACTCGGCCAGGAGTTTGATTTTGACCGATAGAACCAGGCGCTCTATGTGCGAGTGAGTTACCATGCGTAGCATCTTGTGTTTTGAAATTATGTCTTTTAATTACTCCTGCATAACCCTTACCAATTGAATTACCTGTTACATCAACTAGCTCACCTTTTTCGAAGTATTCAACAGTTATTTCTTTGCCTTTATCGACTTGCTGAAGTTCGCTCTCATTTAATCTAAACTCATGTAGCTTATGTGAAAGCTTATCATTAGGATTTGATGCTATCTGGCCTGCATCAGGTTTTTTTGGATTTTTAGTAACTTGACCAGTTAATACCTGAATAGCATTATATCCATCAGTTGTTTCGGTCTTAATTCTGTTAATTAGATTGGGATTAGCTTGAACAATTGTGACGGGCACAGATCGACCATCGTCTGTAAAGACTCTCGTCATTCCGCATTTTTTTCCTACAATGCCTATCACTTGCTTTCTCTCTATTTGTATTAATTATTTTTATAATTATGTTTTTCATTAACTCATTTACTGGAGATGTCGTTTACAAGTCATTGATTTTTATAGTTTTATAATCAATTTCTAGTTTTTGCAAACCTTCATCTCCAAAAACGCTAAGTAAGTCTCTCAACCCCCTTATTTTTAGGCATTTCAGAGCAAAATAAACTCTAGCCCGTTTAGCGTTCGGGAATTATATCAATTTTCACTTTCAGTTCAATTTAATTTGAACATCAACTCCAGCTGGCAGTTCTAACTTCATTAGAGCATCAACTGTTTTATCACTTGGATTGAGTATATCCATGACACGTTTGTGCGTTGTCAATTCATACTGATCCCTGGCATCCTTGTTCACATGTGGAGAAATAAGTACCGTATACTTTTCTCTAGAAGTAGGCAAAGGAATAGGCCCAGAAACTAGTGATCCTGTTCTTTTGACTGTTTCTACAATCTCTTCTGTAGAAGCATCTATTAACTTATGATCAAAGGACTTCAGTCTGATTCTAATTGTCTGTGTATCAACCATAATTTATCCTTCGTTATTTACAGAGAGTGCTTCAGCTTGTGATTTTGGAGCCTCATTATATTTCTCAAATTCCATGGTGTAAGTAGCACGACCTTGAGACATTGATCTTAGGTCTGTTGCATATCCAAACATCTCAGCCAAAGGAACCTCTGCTCTGATAATCTTTCCAGCTGGAGACTCATCCATTCCTTGTAGAATGCCTCTTCTCCGATTGAGATCACCATTTACATCACCCATATAGTCTTCAGGTGTTACCACTTCGACCTTCATTACCGGCTCTAGCAGCACTGGATTAGCTTTAAGCGCACCATCCTTGAACGCCATTGATCCAGCAACTCTAAATGCGACTTCACTTGAGTCAACATCATGGAATGATCCATCATAGAGTGTCACTTTTACATCAACCACTGGAAATCCTGTGATTACACCATTTGCCATTTGCTGTTGAATGCCTTTGTCTACGGCAGGAATAAATTCTCTTGGGATTGCACCGCCAGTAATGCTGTTTACAAACTCATATCCATCACCTGCCTGTTGTGGCTCGATTTTAATATAAACATGACCATACTGGCCTCTACCGCCTGATTGTCTGACAAATTTAGCTTCTTGATCAACAGAGGACTTAATTGTTTCTCTATAAGCTACTTGAGGTCTACCCACGTTTGCGTCCACCTTAAATTCTCTTGATAGACGATCCACGATAATATCTAAATGTAGCTCTCCCATCCCTGATATGATTGTCTGCCCAGATTCCTCATCTGTTCTGACTCTGAAAGAGGGATCCTCTTTCGCAAGTTTTTGCAGACCAATGCCCATTTTAGCTTCATCCTCTGTAGATTTTGGCTCAACGGCCACAGAGATCACAGGCTCAGGAAACTCCATTTTTTCTAGTGTTATAACATTAGAGACATCACACATAGTATCTCCAGTTGTCACATCCTTAAGGCCTACAGCAGCAGCAATATCTCCAGCTCGGACTTCTTTGATCTCCTCTCTGGTATTGGAGTGCATCTGAAGAAGACGACCAATTCTTTCTTTTTTTGATTTGAGGGGATTGAATATAGTATCTCCAGAATTTAGAACTCCTGAATAGACCCTAAAAAATGTTAGGTTTCCAACATATGGGTCATTAGCGATTTTGAATGCGAGCGCTGAGAAATTATCATCATCATCAGACTTTCTTGATCCGTCTGTTTCATCTTCAAGAATTCCAGTAATATCTGGAGTATCAATAGGAGATGGTAGGAGGTAAACAACGGCATCAAGCATAGCTTGCACACCTTTATTCTTAAATGCTGAGCCACATACAACAGGAACGATTTCATTATTAATAGTTCTGGCTCTAAGGCCTTCTCTTATTTGATCTTCGCTTAACTCGCCATTCTCGAGATATTCATTCAATAAATCTTCATTCGCTTCAGCAGCTGCTTCTATCATTTGCTCTCTTAATTCTTCACATTGTGCGAGGAGATCATCAGGGATATCTTCTGCAACATATGTTGATCCAAGGTCTTCCTCATTCCAATTGATGGCTTTCATCCTAATGAGATCTATGACGCCCTTGAAGTTTTCTTCTGCTCCAATCGGAACCTGTATAGGAATAGGATTAGATCCAAGTCGATCCTTAACTTGCTCTACCACCCTGAAAAAGTCAGCCCCAGCTCTATCCATCTTATTAACAAATGCCATTCTTGGCACAGAGTATTTATTTGCTTGCCTCCATACAGTTTCAGACTGTGGCTCTACTCCGCCAACAGCACAAAAAACTGCAACAGCACTGTCTAAAACTCTGAGTGATCGCTCTACTTCAATGGTAAAATCTACGTGCCCTGGTGTGTCAATGATATTAATTCTATGTTGATCAAACTGCTGATCCATTCCTTGCCAGAAACAGGTTGTTGCTGCTGAGGTAATGGTAATTCCCCTTTCCTGTTCTTGTTCCATCCAGTCCATCACTGCATTTCCATCATGTACCTCTCCAATTTTATGAGATATTCCTGTATAGAAAAGAACACGTTCTGTAGTTGTTGTTTTTCCTGCATCAATATGAGCCATGATGCCTATGTTTCTATACCTATCAATTGGTGTCTGTCTAGCCATTAGGGAATCTCTTTATTGAAACGATCACCATCTAAAATGAGAGAAAGCTTTATTAGCTTCAGCCATTTTATGGGTATCTTCTTTTTTCTTAATCGCGTTTCCTCTGTCATTTGAGGCATCTAAAAGTTCATTTGCGAGCTTAACTTTCATGCTCTTCTCAGATCTTGATCTTGCAGATTCAATCAACCACCTCATTGCAAGAGCTTCTCTTCTTTCTTGCCTGACTTCCACAGGAATCTGATAGGTTGCACCGCCTACACGCCTAGATCTTACTTCCACAACTGGTTTAACCTTATCAAGTATATCTTGAAATACCTGAGGAGTAGTGTCAGCTGTTTGACCAAGCGTTGAAGTTACAGTATTTAGAGCCTGATAAACAATATTTTCAGCAGTGCTCTTCTTTCCGTCTTTCATAATCATGTTGATGAATTTGGCAAGAACTTTGCTCGAAAATTTAGGATCGGGCAATATTTCTCTTTTTATCGCTGCATTTCTTCTAGACATTTCTTATCCCTTAGGCTTTTTTGCACCATATTTTGAACGGCCCTGCCTTCGATCATTCACACCTGAGCAATCAAGCGTGCCTCTTATTGTGTGATATCTAACGCCCGGAAGATCCTTTACACGTCCACCTCTAATCATTACCACAGAGTGTTCCTGAAGGTTATGTCCTTCGCCGCCTATATAACTTGTGACTTCATATCCATTCGTGAGCCTAACTCTTGCTACCTTTCTCAGAGCAGAATTTGGTTTTTTTGGTGTTGTGGTATAAACACGTGTGCATACCCCTCTCTTTTGAGGCTTGCCTTCCAGGGCAGGAACATTGTTTTTTACAACCTTCCGTTTCCTAGACTTTCTAACTAATTGATTGATAGTTGTCATAACACATTTATTTATAAAAATTGTGGATGGATTCTATTCTTCTATTCACCTAGGTTCAAGTTAAATCTATGATGATTCTGCAACTTCTAGGTCAGCATCTTGATTGCTGCTCTCTAATTCTTTCAAGGCTTGAGAAAATTCCTCTTCAGCAGCAGCATCAGCATCCATCTTTGCCTCATATCCTGTACCTGCTGGAACCAATCTTCCAACAACAACATTCTCTTTAAGGCCTCTTAGTTTATCAATCGAGCCTTTTACTGCGGCCTCGGTTAATACTCTTGTTGTTTCCTGGAAAGAAGCAGCAGAAATAAATGAATTCGTAGCTAATGATGCTTTTGTAATTCCCATAATCAAAGGCCTGTATATTGCGGGTTTCAGATCCTCTTTAATCATTTTTTCATTGGTTTCTAGAACTTCAATTCTATTGGCCTGCTCTTTTTGTAAAAGCTTTGTGTCTCCCGGCTCAATAATTTCAACAGTTCTCATCATTTGTTTAACAATGATTTCAATATGCTTATCATTGATTGGAACACCCTGAAGTCTATATACATCTTGGACTTCTTTGACAAGATATTTTGTTAATTCTTCAACGCCCTGAACTTCCAAGATATCATGGAGGCTCAACTCACCGTCTGAAATTATTTCTCCTTTTTGGATTGTTTCGCCCTCAAAGATATTCAGTGTTCTTGTTTTAAGAATAAGCTCCTCATGTACCTCACCATCTTCATCAGTTATTTGAAGTCTTACTTTTCCTTTGGTTTCTTTACCAAAACTTGTAATACCAGAATGTTTAGCCAAGATAGCAGCATCTTTCGGTTTTCTGGCTTCAAATAAGTCAGCAACCCGAGGCAATCCTCCAGTGATGTCACTGGTTTTAGAAGATTCGAGTGGAATTCTTGCTATGACATCGCCAGCATTGATCTTGGATCCATCTTGGATATTTACTATTGCTCCTGGAGGGAATGTATAAACGATAGGTGTCTCTGTACCTGAGAATAAGACAGGCTTTCCTCTTCCATTTACAAGAGAGGCTTTAGGCTTAACAGTTGTAGTTGATCCGGTTTTCTTTGAATCCATAATAATGATATTGGTCAAGCCAGTCATATTATCGACTTGTTCTGTTACAGTCACCCCGTCGATGAAATCCTCAAAATTTATTGTTCCTGATGCTTCAGTAATAATTGGGTGAGTGTGAGGGTCCCAGGTTGAAATTAAATCACCTGCACTGACCTTTTGCCCATCTTTGATACTAATCGTCGCACCATAAGGTATCTTATATCGCTCTTTTTCTTTGCCGAACTTATCAGAGATAACAATTTCACCTGAACGGCTTGTTGCAACTAAATTCTTATCCGCATTCTTAATTGTTTTCAAATTAGATAGGGTAGCAACACCATCATTATTGACTTCAACTGAGTTTTGAGCAGCAGCACTTGATGCAGCGCCACCAATATGGAATGTTCTCATGGTAAGTTGAGTACCAGGCTCTCCAATTGATTGTGCAGCGATAATGCCAACTGCTTCTCCAGTATTCACAAGGGTTCCTCTCGCTAAGTCTCTACCGTAGCATTTGATACAAATTCCATATTTTGTTTCACAGGTAACAGGAGATCGAACCACAACAGAATCTGTTCCATTTTCCTCTAGAAGATCAACATTTGATTCATCGATCAAAGTGCCTGCCTTAAGAACGTTTTTCTTATTCTCTAAATCTTTTACAGGCTCCACTAAAACCCTTCCAAGAACTCTGCTACCAAGGTTTTGAACAACTTCACCACCTTCAATTACAGCTGTGATTGTCATTCCATTTTTGGTTCCACAATCTTCTTCCGATACAACTAAGTCTTGAGCAACATCTACAAGACGTCTTGTTAAATAACCTGAGTTTGCTGTTTTAAGAGCTGTGTCAGCTAGTCCCTTTCGAGCTCCATGAGTTGAAATAAAGTATTGGAGTATATTTAACCCTTCTCTGAAATTAGCTGTGATAGGAGTCTCAATGATTGATCCATCGGGTTTTGCCATCAGTCCCCTCATTCCTGCGAGCTGTCTAATCTGGGCTGCTGAACCTCTTGCGCCTGAATCAGCCATCATAAAAATTGAATTGAAGGATTCTTGATCTTGTTTCTTTCCTTCACTGTCAGTTACTTCCTCTTTCCCTAATTTATCCATCATCGCATTGGCAACCTGATCATTAGTTCTAGACCAAATATCGACAACCTTGTTATATCTTTCTCCCTGCGTAAGCAGACCAGATGAGAATTGATTCTGGATACTTTTAACCTGTATTTCAGCGTCGGATAATATTTCTTGCTTGTTTTCAGGGACAACCATATCATCAAGAGCAATTGAGACGCCTGACTTGGTTGCATATTCAAAACCGAGATACATTAACTTGTCTGCAAAAATTACTGTGGCTTTTAATCCAGCTTCACGGTAACAGCGATTGATTAATCCAGAAATTTCCTTACTGTCCATGGTTTTATTTATCGAGGCAAAGGAGATCTCTTTAGGAATAATCTTAGAGAATAAAGCTCTACCAGTAGTTGTTTCTAATATTTCTGTAGGTTTTTCTTCATTATCAGTTGAAACTTTTAGCTTGATTTTTGCATGCAAACCAAGGAAGCCATTATGAAATGCCCTTTCAACCTCTTCAGTGTCTGCAAAAATACCGCCCTCTCCAATATCTTTGATCTTCTCTCTAGTCATATAATAAAGGCCTAACACCACATCTTGTGATGGGACAATAATTGGCTCACCATTCGCTGGTGAAAGTATATTATTAGATGACATCATCAATGCTCTGCTTTCAAGTTGTGCTTCTATAGAAAGCGGAACATGAACAGCCATCTGGTCTCCATCAAAATCAGCATTAAAGGCTTTGCAAACAAGTGGATGTAACTGGATGGCTTTCCCTTCAACCAAGACAGGTTCAAAAGCTTGTATTCCTAATCTATGAAGAGTGGGGGCACGATTGAGTAAAATAGGGTGTTGTCGAATGACGCCGTCTAAAATATCCCATATTTCTGCACCTTCAAGCTCGACAAGTCTTTTTGCTGACTTAATGGTAGATGCTTCACCTTGATATATCAATTTACTAAAGACAAATGGTTTAAAGAGTTCTAATGCCATTTTCTTTGGTATTCCACACTGATGAAGCTTCAATGTTGGCCCAACAACAATCACCGACCTACCCGAGTAATCAACCCTTTTTCCTAAGAGATTTTGTCTAAATCGACCTTGCTTTCCTTTGATCATGTCTGCTAAAGATTTAAGTGGTCTTTTGTTAGATCCTGTAACCGCTCTTCCCATTCTTCCATTATCTAAGAGCGCATCTACAGATTTTTGAAGCATGCGTTTCTCATTTCTAACAATGATATCTGGAGCATTGAGATCCAATAGTCTTTGCAATCTATTATTTCTATTGATCACTCTTCTATAGAGATCATTTAGATCTGAAGTAGCAAACCTACCTCCATCAAGTGGTACAAGGGGTCTTAAATCAGGTGGCAAAATTGGGAGAACTTTTAAAATCATCCATTCTGGCCTATTGCCAGAAGAAATAAGTGACTCGATTAGTTTCAGTCTCTTTTGATATCGCTTGATCTTAATCTGAGATGCTGTTGCAGCCATATCTTCTTGAATTTGACTGAGGCTATCTTGAAGATCTAGATCCTTGAGAATGTCATGTATTGACTCCGCACCCATAGCGGCAGAAAAGTCGTCGCCATACATCTCTAGTGCTTCAATATATTGCTCTTCCGATAGCATCTGGCCTTTAGCTAGATCGGTCATGCCTGGGTCAGTAACTAAATATGCTTCAAAATAAAGCACTCTCTCAATCTCTCTAAGAGTCATATCAAGCAACAAACCAATTCTTGATGGAAGTGATTTTAAAAACCATATATGCGCTACTGGGCTTGCGAGCTCAAGATGTCCCATTCTTTCTCTTCTAACCTTGCTTTGAGTAACTTCAACTCCGCATTTTTCACAGACTACGCCTCTATGCTTAAGACGCTTATATTTCCCACAAAGACATTCATAATCTTTCACAGGTCCGAATATCTTTGCACAAAATAGTCCGTCTCTTTCTGGCCTGAAAGTTCTATAATTAATGGTCTCTGGTTTCTTTACCTCTCCGTATGACCATGATCGGATCATTTCAGGGGAAGAAAGACCAATTCTTATATGATCAAATTCTTCGGCAAAAGGTTTCTGATTAAAAATATTGAGTAAGTTTTTCATATTCAGTTTCCAGCTTATTTGTCATCGATTCGTTTTTTGGGATCTGCAACTAAATCCATATTCAAACCCAGAGATCTAATCTCTTTCATCAGGACATTAAATGATTCAGGGATTCCTGTATCAACTTCATTGGTTCCATCTACAATTTGCTTATACATTCTTGTTCTGCCTTGGACATCATCTGATTTCACAGTCAGTAATTCTCTAAGAGTATGAGAAGCGCCATAGGCTTCTAAAGCCCATACCTCCATTTCCCCAAATCTTTGTCCACCAAACTGAGCCTTTCCACCAAGTGGTTGCTGTGTTACCAGACTGTAAGGCCCCGTTGATCTTGCATGCATTTTGTCATCAACCAAATGGTTCAACTTAAGGATATACATGTAACCAACTGTAACTGGACGATCAAAAAATTCACCCGTTCTTCCGTCAATCAGCTTTGTTTGTCCAGATTGAGGTAAATCAGCTAACTTCAGTAATTCTTTTATTTCATTCTCGCCAGCTCCATCAAATACTGGGGTCCCCATAGGCACGCCATCTTTGAGATTTTCAGACAATTCTATGATTTCCTCATCTTTTAGCTTATGGAGAGGAACCTTTTCAGATAACTTATTGGTGTTGTAAACCTTGTCCAAGAAAGTTCGTAATGCTTTCACACGCGCAGCACTTTCTTTTTCTTTCAGCATCGCCTTCACCTTGTTACCAAGTCCTTTTGCCGCCCAACCTAAATGAGTTTCTAGTACTTGACCCACATTCATCCTGGATGGCACACCCAATGGATTCAGTACAATATCAACGGGTGTTCCGTCTTCCATGTATGGCATATCTTCGACAGGAACAATTCTAGAAATAACTCCTTTATTTCCATGTCTTCCAGCAAACTTATCACCTGGTTGAACACGTCTTTTTACGGCAAGAAATACCTTAACCATCTTTAAAACGCCCGGAGGGAGCTCATCATAAGCTTCGATTTTCTTTCTTGCAGCTTCTAATTTTTCTTTAAACTCAGTCTCAAGCTGTTTATGTGCCTTGTAATAAGTTTCAAGCTCTATATTTAATTTTTGATTTTGAAGCTTAATTTCAAACCACTTATGCTGCTCCATTGATTCAAGCAAAGCCTTGTCTATTTTTACAGTCTTTCGCCCAATCTTGGCCGTTTTATTTAAAAGGAGTTTCTCAAGCCTATTAAAAATATCTGACTCTACAATTCTTAACTGATCCTTTAAATCTTTTCTAATTGAGTCAATATCAGCTTCTTCGATTTCATTTGATCGATCGTCTTTTTCAACACCTTCTCTTGAAAATACTCTTACATCTATGACTGTTCCATCCATGCCAGAAGGTACCCTTAGTGAAGAATCTTTCACATCAGAAGCCTTTTCCCCAAAAATTGCTCTTAGAAGTTTTTCTTCAGGAGTAAGTTGCGTCTCACCCTTTGGTGTAATTTTCCCGACAAGTATATCTCCGCCCACAACTTCCGCGCCTATATATGCAATTCCTGATTCATCTAGCTTCCTCAATGCTGAATCACCAACATTTGGAATATCTGCCGTAATTTCTTCTGAACCCAGTTTTGTATCTCTGGCAATACACTGCAACTCTTCTATATGAATAGTCGTAAACCTATCCTCTTGAACCACCCTTTCAGAAATAAGTATAGAATCTTCAAAGTTAAAGCCATTCCATGGCATAAAAGCGACAAATAAATTCTGGCCGATTGCTAGCTCACCAAGGCTTGTTGATGCGCCATCAGAAATCACATCGCCCTTTTCAATTAAATCACCCACTTTTACAAGCGGTCTTTGGTTAATGCATGTGTTTTGATTTGAGCGGGTATATTTAGTTAGATTATATATATCGACTCCCGACTCTCCAGTAATCGCTTCTGCATCATTGACAGCAATAACTACTCTAGATGCATCGACAGAATCAACTATGCCCCCTCTCCTTGCAACAATTGTTACTCCAGAATCAACAGCGACCTTTCTTTCCATTCCTGTTCCAACCAGAGGTTTATCTGCTAATAGAGTAGGAACTGCTTGTCGCTGCATGTTAGAACCCATTAGAGCCCTGTTTGCATCATCATGCTCCAAAAATGGAATCAAAGAGGCGGCAATAGAAACAATCTGTTTTGGAGAGACGTCCATAAATTCAATTGATTCTGGTGGCATCAGGGTAAATTCATTTTGGTATCTAGCTGAGATTAATTCATCAATAAGCTTATTCTTTTCATCAAGGGTCGTATTAGCCTGAGCAATAACAAAATTTCCTTCATCAATTGCTGAAAGATATTTAATTTTGTTTGTAGCCTTGCCATTAACAACTTCTCTATAAGGTGTCTCTAAGAAACCATAATCATTGACTCTGGCATAAATTGCCATGGAGTTGATTAGACCAATATTTGGTCCTTCTGGTGTCTCAATTGGGCATACCCTTCCATAGTGAGTTGGATGTACATCTCTAACTTCAAATCCTGCTCTTTCTCTGGTTAGTCCTCCTGGACCGAGTGCCGAAATTCTTCTTTTATGTGCAATTTCTGATAGTGGATTATTCTGATCCATGAACTGTGAAAGCTGGCTTGAGCCAAAAAACTCTTTTATAGCGGCAGAAACAGGTTTTGAGTTAATCAAATCTCTAGGCATCAACTCTTCTTGCTCTACAAGTGAAAGCCTCTCTCTTACA
>Ga0208277_1000355_pt1 | contig 27567 bp, 26 predicted proteins | sample ETNtaG_5_FD_185782 | JGI IMG/M metagenome (GOLD analysis project Ga0208277, IMG submission 185782) | Marine microbial and viral communities from oxygen minimum zone, Eastern Pacific Ocean - ETNP201406SV205 (SPAdes) (version 2) | ecosystem: Environmental > Aquatic > Marine > Oceanic ...
AAAACTCCACTAAAAATAACTAATAATAAAAATAATAATTTTCCATCTAATAATTCAATTCTAGATCCTAAGATATATATCCATAGACAATTGAAAGCTAAGTGAGTTAAAGAGAAATGAATAAAAATTGGTGAAATCAGCCTCCACCATTCATTATTTACAAGGTATGTGTCATCAAATGTGAAAAACTCTAGATATGAACCAGATGTTCTAAAATCTATAAAAGTAAAGTGCCTGACAATCTCAAAATTATATCCAAAGTTTGAAAAGACACTCAAAAAAGCTGCGAAAATAATGATTAAAATGTGATAGTTATTAATTCTCAAGAAACTGAATTATTTTTAGTAATGTCTAGACTCCATCCAAGCTTTTCTCTGCAAGCTTCAAAAAAATCATTATTTTTTGGATGGATAAGTTTTAAAGATTTGTCCATCTTTGAGATTGCAACGACTGTGTCATATTTTGCAGATACATCATCTTGACCATCAGCACAAATTTTCGCATCTTCGAGCGGGCCACTCAAAATTTTAATCTCTACTTTTTGATTGGATGAAATAACAAAAGGTCTTGAAGATAGGCTTTGAGGCATCATAGGTATTATTGTCCAAACATCAAGGTTGGGATGAATAATTGGACCTCCTGCTGATAAAGCATATGCAGTCGATCCTGTTGGAGTGGCGACAATTAATCCATCAGATCTTTGTTCAAATACTGTTTTATCATCAACTGTTAATCTATATCTCATTAATTGAGCATAAGAACCAGAATGAATAACAATTTCATTAAGCCCATATAATGTTTTATCTAAAAATGTAGCTGAAACCAATGATCTATCTTCTGTCTCATATTCACCGCTCAAGATATCTTTAATAATAGATTCAAAATTATCTATATTGACATCTGTTAAGAAGCCCACTGTTCCTAGATTGATTCCTAGTATAGGCGTTTCATGATCTAGAAATCTTCGTGCAGAACTTAATAAAGTTCCATCACCGCCAAAAACAATCAATAAATCAACAGTGTTTACAAAATCTTCAAAATCTAATTCTTTAACTATGTCAGCTTTTAAGGAACTACCCACCTCTGCATAAATATCTTCAGAATATTTTGAAAGAATAGGCAGCAAAGAATCTAGGAATAAACTATCCCCATTTTCTTGATCCTTTTTAAGAGCAATTCCTATATTTTTAAACATAATGAGGCATTATACTCTTTCATAGATTGGTTTATAAATATATGGAATTATCTAATCAAATAACTCACTTTTTAGAACTTATTAAGAAGGCTAATAAAATTGTAATTTTAACCGGAGCAGGAATAAGCACTGAGTCTGGTTTGCCAGATTTTAGAAGCGATGATGGTTTTTGGACAAAGAACAAACCAATTTTTTTTAGAGATTTTCTAAACGATAAGGATGCTAGATTATTATCATGGAAAAGAAACTATGAATTAAAAGAAAAACTCGCAGAGATAAAACCAAATAGTGGTCACTTTTTTATAACAAATCTAATTAATAAATCGCAAAACAATTATCTTATTACTCAAAATATAGATGGACTGCATCAAGTTTCGGGCATTGATGACGAGAAAATAATAGAGATTCATGGAAATGCTACTAAAGCATCTTGTTTAAATTGTTTTAAAGAATTTGATCCTACTATATTTCATAATGCAGCTATATCAAATAATGAAATACCTGATTGTGATGCTTGTGGGTCTATAGTTAAGGTTTCCACAATATCTTTCGGTCAGCCAATGAATGAAAAAGACCATACTGAGGCTATGTTTCTTACTCAATCAGCTGATCTATTTATATCAATTGGTACTTCTTTAGTAGTTCAGCCAGTTGCTTCTTTGCCAGAGTTAGCAAAAAAAAGTGGTGCTAAGTTTGTTATTTTAAATAGAGAGGCTACTCCGCTTGACGCTTTGGCAGATCTCATAATAAATGCTGAGCTTAAAGATATTTTTGCAAAAATTTCTGACGATATATCAATCGTGCATTAATGCAGCTCTCCCCATAATCTTACCCGCTTTTAAATCTTCAAGAGTCTGGCTTGCCTCTGATGCATGCCTTTTTTCAACTGGGATTGGATCAATTTTACCTTCCTTAACTAAACTCATTAATTCTTTCATATTAGCTAAACTTCCCACATAAGATCCTTGAATATTTCTTTCCATAAGAACCATCATAGGTAATGGGTGGCTTAATTCACCACCATACAAGCCAACTATAATATATTTCCCACCTTTTCTTAGAAGGTTTGCTGCAAAGCCAGTTGATAAGTCTGATCCTACAAAATCTATTACTGCCGCAACTCCTCCGGTCATGCCATGAATTTCTTCAAAAGCACCTTCTTTAGTAGAATTTATTGTGTGTGATGCTCCGTTTTGAAGAGCTAAATCTAATTTAGCATCGTCCACATCAACAACAATAGGTTGCGTATTAAAAGCGGCTTTAGCAATTTGAATACCCATCATACCTAAACCTCCTGCACCAACTATCACAAGTGAATCAGATGAATCTTTGATACCTGATTTTTTTAAAGCTGTGTAGGCTGTTAATCCTGAGCATGCATAACTTCCGGCTAAATGATCTGGGGTAGCTCCTGCATCCATTAAATATTTTGAATTAGGAACAAGAACATGATCTCCAAAACCTCCGCCCTTTTGAACGCCTAAAACAGGACCTCCAGGACACAAATGCTCATCACCTGAGCTGCATACATCACATTGATTACATCCAATCCAAGGATATACAACCCTCTTATCGCCAATATTAATATCAGATGCATCTGGTCCTAATTTAATAACTTCTCCAAAAATTTCATGCCCAAGGGTATACGGCATCTCTAATGGCAAAGGTAATTTATTACCACCACCTAGATCAAAAGCACCTTCGTGTATATGAACATCTGAATGACAAACTCCACATGCAACAGTTTTTAATAAAACCTCAGAACCTTGTGGTTCTGGCGTTTCAAATTCATTCAGTTGAAGTGGTTTTCCTGATTCTACTACTTGATAAGCTTTCATCATTTTCCTCTTATAAAATTATAAACTTATTGAAATTAATACTAATTTATCATATTACTTTTACTATCTTCATTTTATTTCTAATAAAAATGGTAAAAAAGATAACCTAGAAAAAATATTATTTGTCATTACAATAGTATTTCGTTTAAAAATCAGGGATTGAATAATGGAAAATCTAGAAACTTTTAGAGCTGAAGTAAAGGAATGGCTTGAAGAAAATTGTCCTCCTTCCATGAGAAGCGGAACAGCAGTCGATGCAAGCACTGCCTCAGATGAAGTTTGGGGCGGAAGAAAAGCTGTCTATAAAAATCCAGATTCTAAGTTATGGCTTGATAGAATGGGAGCAAAAGGCTGGACAATGCCAACTGTCCCCAAAGAATATGGCGGTGGTGGATTAAATAAGGAAGAGACTAAAATTCTAAATGAAGAATTATGGGCTATTGGGGCCAAGCAGGCACTTTTAAGTTTTGGAATATGGATGTTAGCGCCAGCTCTATTAGAGTATGCCAGTGAAGAACAAAAAAGGTTGCATATTCCTAAAATCATCAAAGGAGAAATTAGATGGTGTCAGGGATATTCTGAGCCTGGATCAGGGTCAGATTTAGCAAGTTTATCAACCAAAGCAGAAGATATGGGAGATCATTATCTTGTTAATGGTCAAAAAGTTTGGACCTCATATGCAGATAAAGCAGATTGGATTTTTGCTCTAGTAAGGACTGGTCCTCAAGAGCCTAAACATAGTGGCATCAGTTTCCTTTTAATTGACATGGACACTGAAGGTGTTAGCACAAAACCCATAACCCTTATTAGCGGGAAATCTCCTTTTTGTGAAACTTTTTTTGATAATGTAAAAGTTCCTAAAGAAAATTTAGTGGGCGAAGAGAATGCAGGCTGGACAATAGCAAAAGCCCTACTCCAACATGAAAGAAATTTTATATCTAACTTTGGCTTAGCTGGTGCTGCTTCTGGCTCTGGTGGTGGCAATGATGTAGTCTCTTTAGCTAAAAAACATTTTGGTGAAGAAGATGGAAAAATTGCTAATAGTTTATTTAGATCAGATGTAATTATGCACAAAATGAAAGAACATGCTTTTGGTCTAACTTTAAAAAGAGCTGGAGATGAAGGTGGTAAAGCTTCAGCAGTTGCTTCTATGTTTAAATATTATGGAACGGAGCATAATAAAAAAAGACATGAGCTAATGATTGCTGCTATGGGATCTCATGGTGTTGGATGGGATGGCAATGAATTTGATGAAGATGAGAAAAATCTAACCAAAGCTTGGTTAAGAACAAAAGGTAATTCTATTGAAGGCGGAACTTCTGAAGTTCAGCTAAATGTTATATCTAAAAGAGTTCTAGACTTGCCTAGTTAAAACAATATTAATAAATTTAAGGTATAGAAATGAAATTAATACTAAATGAAGAACAACAAATGTTAAGAGATTCTGCTAAAGACTTTGCTGAGCAAAGGACTCCTGTTACACATTTAAGATCATTAAGAGATAATAATGATCCTCAAAATTGGGATAAAGAGATATGGCAAGAAATGGTTGAGTTAGGTTGGTCGGGCATCCTTATTCCAGAAGAATTTGGAGGCTCTAATTTTGGTCTTGCTGGCATAAGCGTGATTATGCAAGAATGTGGAAAAACCTTAACTCCATCTCCTCTTCTTGCAACAGCTGTTCTTGGCGCTTCTGCGATAACTAGTTTTGGAACAGATGAACAAAAAAAAGAGTATCTACCAAAGATTGCTGCTGGTGAAATTACAACAGCTTTAGCTATTGACGAAGAAAGTCATCACGCGCCAGAAAATACAAATACTTCAGCTAAATTAGAAAAAGGTAAATGGGTAATTAATGGAAAGAAAAAATTTGTAGTTGATGGAGCTAGTGCTGATGTTTTAATTATTCTTGCTAGAACATCGGGAGTAAAAGGTGAAAATGCTGGCTTAACACTCTTTATATTAGATGCAAAAGAAAAAGGTGTAGAGGTAATTAAGACCGATATGGCTGATTCAAGGAATTATGCAAATATAGTATTTGATAATGTGCAATTAGATGAGAGCGCTTTACTAGGAGATCAAGAAGCAGGCGGCGAGGCTGTAGATAAGATATTGGATAATGGAAGAATAGCTCTATCAGCTGAAATGCTTGGTAATGCGGAAGCAGCTTTTAATATGACAATCAACTATTTGAAAGAAAGGAAGCAATTTGGGGTTTTAATTGGGAGTTTTCAAGCATTACAACATAGATCTGCTGAAATGTTTTGTGAAATTGAATTAACAAAGTCTGCTGTAATGGCAGCTATGCAAGGTGCTGATGAAAATAACAATGATCTTCAAAGAATGGCCAGCCTTGCTAAATCAATTTCAGGAGAAACATTGCATTTAGTTTCTAATGAGTCAGTTCAAATGCATGGCGGGATTGGTGTAACAGATGAATATGATATAGGTTTTTATATGAAGAGAGCTCGAGTTGCTGAAGTAATTTTTGGTAGTTCAAATTTTCATCAAGAAAGATACGCCAAATTAAGTAATTTTTAAAAATTCAAGAAAAATCTTCAGATTGTTATAATACTGTCCTCTATTTATAGAATAGAAAAAAATGAATTTAATAAAATCTAATATCATCGGAGTCATTACACTAATCTTAATTCTTTGCGAGTTAATAATTGGCTTTGGAACTCTGGCAATTATTAATATTCCACGCGCAGTTGTAAAAACAAAAAGGTTTAAAATTTTTCTATATAAAATCTCTAATCAAGTTGGCGAACTAACAGTTTTAGGCTTGAAATGGATAATGCAAATCATGCATGGAAAAGACTCTATTCAGATTATTAATCATAATGATCTATCTAAAGATGAATGGTACATTGCTATGTCCAATCATAGTTCTTGGGCTGATATTTTTATTATTTTAGTTGCAACTAATTACAAGATACCCTTATTAAAAATTTTTATGAAAAAGGAATTATGGTGGATACCTTTTGTATTTCTTGCAAATAAAGCTCTTGATATGCCTTTTGTTCACAGGCATACAAAAGCTCAGCTAGAGAAGAATCCTAATCTTAGGTATAAAGATTATGAAAATACTATTAAATCATGCAAGAGGTTTCATCGATCGCCCACAACTGTTTTCAGTTATGCCGAAGGAACCAGGCATACTAAGATAAAACATCAAGAGCAGAACTCGCCTTATATAAACCTTTTAAAACCAAAAATAGGTGGAATGGCAACTGCTCTTTCAGCAATTCCTCAAATAAACAAATTATTAGATTGCACTATTGTGTATGAATCTAATAAAAGAAGTGCATGGTCTTTTTTAAAAGGTGAGATGAGAAATGTAAAAGTTGATTTCAAAGAATATGAAATACCAGAAGGATTAAAAGGAAAAAGCTATTTAGAGGATATGAAATATAGAAACGATTTTAAGGAATGGGTCGAGGAGCTTTGGTCTATAAAAGACGAAACCTATGAAAAGTTAAAATTTTAATTCGTTTTTAGCAATAACCCATCCGTTAGAATCTATATATAACCAATTTCCTGACTGAATTAAGATACCGCCTACAAAAACATCATTTCCAATAGATCCCAAGCCATGCTTGTCAGTCTTTTTAGGAATTGATCCTATGGCATATATACCTAGAGGAATAGTTTTTAGCACTTCTGTATCTCTAACGTAACCATTTACAACTATCCCATTCCAGTTATTGCTTTCAGCCTTTGCAGCTATTTGATCTCCAACCATAGATGCATGAGATACTCCTTTTGCATCAATAACCAAGACGCGGTTTTTGCCTGGTGTGTTTAAAATTTCTTTAACCAATGAGTTATCATCGGGGCAATTAATTGTTTCGATAGGTCCTGAAAAAGTATCGTTTCCGCCAAATGATTGAAGTCTAAGATTGCTAACTTGAACCTTATCTGCATGATCATCACAAATATCAGGTACAGAAAAATTAAATCTATTATCCATGCATTAATTTTAATACAATTAATCATAATATGTTTACTTCAAAAGTAATTTGAAAATTACAGAAGTTAATTAAACTAAGATAGAATAAATAATGATAATAATTACGGGGTATTAATAATGAAATCACCTATATGCGAAATGTTTGATATTGAATTTCCGCTTGTTGCATTCAGCCATTGCAGGGATGTTGTAGTTGCTGTTTCAAAAGCTGGTGGCATGGGGGTTTTAGGAGCTGTTGGACATACCCCAGAAATGTTAGAACAGGATTTAAAATGGATTGATGAGCATATAGATGGGAAGCCATATGGAGTAGATTTATTGGTTCCAAATAAATTTGAGGGAAAAGGCTCTAATATAACATCTGAAGATCTTATCAATATGATACCGCAAAAACATAGAGATTTTAGAGCTGATGTTCTTAAAGAATATGATGTTGATGGTGAAATATTAAGAGGTGGCGGAGAGTCTAAAAATATTGAACTAGCTTCTGATTCTAGATTCGGTAAAAATTTAAAAAAAGATGGTGCTCAAAAACTTTTAGAAGTTGCTTTTTCTCACCCTATAAAATTAATAGCAAATGCGCTAGGCGTCCCGCCGCAATGGATGTTAGAAATGGGTAAAGAAAATAATGTAAAAGTTGCGGCTCTTCTAGGTGCTAAAGAACATGCTATTAAACAAGTTCAAGCTGGAGTTGATATTTTGGTTGTATCGGGAACAGAGGGTGGCGGCCACTGTGGAAGTGTATCTACCATGGTATTAGTTCCAGAAGTAAAAAGAGCGATACAAGAACACGGCGACATTCCTATTCTTGCAGCTGGTGGAATAGCAACTGGTGAGCAGATGGCAGGCGTTATGGCTATGGGAGCCGATGGGGTTTGGTGTGCATCAGTATTCTTACCTACCACTGACTCTGAAACTTCAGAAACAATTAAAGAAAAAATGGTAAATGCATCATCCAGCCAGACTGTCCGATCGAAAAGTAGGACTGGAAAACATTCAAGACAACTCCAATCTGCATGGACGGATGCTTGGGAAGCAAAAGGTGCACCAGAACCACTTCCAATGCCTTTACAAACTATTGTTAGCGAACCTGCTTTAGCAATAGTTAATAAACAAGCTGAGATTGGCCATGAAGGTGCTAAAAAGCTTGAAACATATTGGGTTGGACAAGGTATTGGATTGGTCAATGAAACCATTACAGCTGGTCAAACAGTTCAAAAGTTTAAAGAAGAGTTTATTGCTGCCTACGAAAGGGTTGTATCCCTTTTCGACTAACTCTAAAGCTTAAATCTTTAAATATTCCCCATTGCAATAGAGCAAAGGATCTGGATTATCATCGTTTAAGATCACTTCACCAACAGACAATATCAAAATAGAATGAGTTGCATGATCTACAATCCCATCGATTGTACAACCTATTATTGCTTGAGAAGAATTTAAAAATGGTATGTCATTTTCATCATATGACCAATGATCATTTTCAAATCTACTAAGATTAGGATCATTAGAACTACAAATACCTGAAATGTCTTCCTGTGAAGAACTTAATAAATTGACATATAGGAAGTTTCCTACTTTTAATGTTTGATGAATATTTGCTGATTTATTAATACAGGCCAATAAAGAGGCTGGATCTAATGAAAGTGAAGTCATAGAAGAAACAGTGATAGCATGTTTATCACCATTATCAGAGTTTGAAATAATACAAACAGGGTAAGCTAAATTTCTTAAGGCTTTAATAAATTTATCATGATTTTCCATAATGAAATTATAGTTCTTTCTCTTTTAATTAAATATTTTTTCTTAAAATAAATTCTAATACAGTTGCATTAATACAATACCTTGGCATTCCATTAGGTCCATCATTAAAAACATGACCTAAATGTATATCAGAGCTTTTTGATCTTATTTCAACTCTATTCATACCATAACTATTATCTTCAAGCTCATATACAGCATTCTCTACCGGCCTTGTGAAGGATAGCCACCCAGAAGAGGAATTAAATCTATCTTTAGTATCAAATAAATGTGCGCCACTTAACTTGTCTACAAATACTCCATCAGGAGTATCTTTAAATATTTCATATTGTTTACAAAACCTAGCATCGGTTCCTTGATTAAAAGCAACTTTATAAGCTTCAGAGTTTCCTAATTTAAATGCACCAAAGTATTTATAAAATAATTTTGGTTCCATATAGCCTTGATAACCAAATACCTCTACTCCATCTTCTAAAAATAGAATTGTAGGAGTAGCCCAGGTAGGTGTTTTAATTTTTAGGCCACTTAAGTCAGAAGCTAAACGGAAATTCATGGGTATTGAGCCTTTATATAAGTTAGCAACATCTGTTTTAAATTGTTCACAATATGGGCAAAAATCTTCTGGTTCTATTATTACAATCTGTTTTCCTCTTTTAAGAAGACTATTATCAGACTTGGCAAGTTCTTTATTTTTATTAAATCTAGTTCCTGTTGAGTGGTCTGGACAATACCCATTAGGATTTTTTACTAAATAATCTTGGTGATACTTCTCTGCTGGAAAAAAAGTATCAATCTTCTTTATACTTGTTTTAATATCCCCATACCCATTACCCTTTAATAAAACCTGAAAAGTATTCATTACATTTTCAGCTACTTCTTTTTGATTATCATTTTCGTAAAGAATAATAGATCTATATTGGGTGCCAATATCATTTCCTTGCCTATTAAGTTGGGTTGGATCGTGGCTTTCAAAATAATGCTCTAATAATGTTTCTAAACTTATAAGCTGAGAATTAAATACAACTTTCACAACCTCGGCATGGTTATTAGGATTAAATTTATTCTTTAACTGTATTATTTCTTGATAAACAGGTCTAACTCCACTTCCATCTGCATAACCTGATATAGCTTCAATAACCCCAGGGAGAGATTCATATCCTTTTTCAGCACCCCAAAAACATCCAGACCCAAGGACAATAGATTGAGTGTGGTTTGTGCTATTTATTTGCTCACTAGCAAATATATTAAAACTAATTAAATTAATTAATAAAATGTATTTTAAAAAAGTATTCAATTTTTGATTATTCTTCCCATTTATATTCTTTTGCTTTTTTAAATGCCTCTCTTTCAAACAGCATATCTGTCCATCTTGTTATATTTGGCTTAAATGCTTCATCTATACCTAATGATTTTGCTAAGAATAATGCATAACTTACACAAATATCTGCAATTGTGAATCTGTTAGAACAAAGATACTCTCTATCATTTAAAGATTGCTCCAATAGCTTTAATCTTGCAACAAACCATCTTCTATATCCTTCAGCAGCCTTGTCTGCGACGCCAACTTCTTGAAGCGTATACCTCAAAACAACTGTCTGAGGAAATGTAAGTGTTGCATCAGCATGAGACAACCAGTTTAAATAATTTGCATAATCAGCTTCGTCAACATTAACTTTTAAGTCAGTTGGTCCGTATGTATCAACAAAGTATTGACTCATACCAACTGATTCTGTCATGCGAACATCACCATCAATCATGTAGGGTATAGTTCCTAATATATTTATATCCATGAATTCTTTATGAAGAAAACGCGGAGGAAATGGCATCATTTCTACCTCATAATCTAAACCCATTTCTTCAGCAGTCCATATAGGCCTCATTCCTCTTGAACCAGTGCAGCTATATATTTTTATGGTCATGTAAACTCCTTAAATTCTTTTGGATAGTAATAATACTATTTTTAATTGGTAATATTAATCAGTTTATATTACCATATTGTAAATTTTATTATTTAAATTGTTATGCATTCAAAAAATATAGCACCTAAATTAAGAAGTAATTTAGACACAAAATCAGAAAATTACATTAAAAATAAAGAAATGATGCTTGAAAAGCTTGATTTCATCGATGATCTTCTTGATCAAGCTGAGCTGGGTGGTGGTGAGTATCACCATGAAAGGCTAGCTAAAAGAGGCAAGATGCCAATTCGAGAAAGAATAATGAATGTTATTGATGATGATAGTCCATTTCTTGAAATTAGCCCTTTAGGAGGTTACGGGACTGATTACACTGTTGGTGGAGGATGCGTATCAGGTATATGTTTAATTTCAGGTGTTGAATGTGTCATTTTTGGAAATGATCCATCAGTTAAAGCAGGAGCAATGACTGTTTATGCTGGAGAAAAATGGAGAAGAGCTATTGAGATTTCTAGAGAAAACAAAATACCTTTCATAAGTTTTGTTGAATCTGCTGGAGGAGATCTAAGCATGGGAACAGGAAGTAAAAGTGGTCAAGCGCCGATATCTCCAACACTCCAACATGATCACTTTGCTGCAACAGGCAGATTCTTTTACGAAATGACAGAGTTATCTAAATTAAGAATTCCTGTTATTTCTGTTGTCTTTGGTTCTTCTACTGCTGGAGGAGCTTATCAGCCTGGAATGTCTGATTATAATATTTTTATAAAAGATCAATCTCAAGTCTTCTTAGCTGGCCCTCCCCTTGTTAAAGCTGCAACGGGTGAAGAATCTGATGCTGAGACACTTGGAGGCGCTCAAATGCATTCAGAAACATCAGGTCTTTCAGACTATCTTGCTGAAGATGAAATGGATGCTTTGAGAATTTGTAGAGAGGTTGTTTCACATTTAAATTGGAAGAAAACTGGGGACGGACCTAAAAAGATTCCTGAAGAGCCTATTTATGATCAAGAAGAATTGCTTGGATTAATTAGCGAAGATTTAAAATCACCTGTTGATATTAGAGAAGTAATCGCTAGATTTGCTGATGCATCTTGTTTTGAAGAATTTAAACCTTTGTATGGACCAACAATGATATGCGGCTGGGCAAGTGTTCATGGTTATCAAGTTGGAATAGTTGGAAATAACGGGCCTATATATCCAGAATCAGCTGAAAAAGCAGCTACCTTTATTCAGTTATGTAACAAACGTGATATTCCTTTAATCTTCCTTCAAAATGTTACAGGCTTTCTTGTTGGGAAAGATTTTGAAAGGCAAGCAATTATTAAAAAAGGATCTCAGTTAATCAATTCTGTATCAAATTCAGCAGTTCCCCATATTACTATTATTATTGGCGCCTCATATGGTGCAGGCACGTATGCTATGTCAGGAAGAGCATTCAATAATAGATTTACCTTTTTATGGCCAACGGCAAAAATAGCAGTTATGGGTCCTGAGCAAATTGCTAGAGTGATGTCGATTGTAAGAAAGGCTAAAGCTGAAAGGAAAGGAGAAAAATTTGATGAAAAAGCTGATGCTCAAATAAGAGAAATGGTTGAAGATGCGGCAGAGAGATTGTCTCTTGGCTTGGTTGCAAGCTCAATGCTTACTGATGATGGAATTATTGATCCAAGAGATACAAGAACTATATTGGGTTTTTGTCTATCAATAGTTAACAACATACCAATAGAAGGTGCTAAAGAGTATGGAGTGTATAGATTATGATTTTTAATTCATTACTAGTTGCTAATAGAGGCGAAATTGCTATAAGAATAATTGAGACTGCTCATGAAATGGGTATTAGATGTATAGCTGTATATGTGGATGCAGATGCAAACGCTCCTTTTGTAAGAGCAGCTGATGAAGCTGTCCATCTTCCAGATGGCGGTTATTTGAATAGCGATTTAATTATAGATGCTGCAAAGAAAACAGGAGCTCAGGCAATTCATCCTGGCTATGGTTTTTTATCTGAGAATGCTGCTTTTGCAAGAAAAGTTAAAAAAGAAAATATCGTATGGGTTGGGCCTTCTCCTCACGTTATATCAGTAATGGGAGATAAATTAAAAGCTAAGGAGCTTGCAGTGAAAGCTGACGTCCCTACTCTACCAATGACCTCTAAAACTAGTGAAGCGAACAATATTGGATATCCGCTTTTAATCAAGGCTGCTGCCGGTGGAGGTGGAAAAGGAATGCGGATTGTTAAATCTAAGAAGGATTTAAAAGAAGCTATTAAAGGGGCTCAAAGAGAGGCAAAATCTGGTTTTGGAGATGATAGAGTCTTCATTGAAAGATATGTTGAAAAGTCTAGGCATATAGAAATACAAATTCTTGGAGATTCATATGGAAATATTGTTCATCTTGGAGAAAGAGAGTGCTCAATTCAAAGAAGGCATCAAAAAATTATTGAAGAATCACCATCACCAAGAGTTTCTCCTGAAGTAAGGGAAGCTATGGGCAAAGCAGCAGTAAAGCTTGCAAAAAAGATTAAATACCAATCTGCAGGAACTGTTGAATTCTTATTTGATGATAAGACTGATGAATTTTGGTTTCTTGAAGTTAATACTAGATTACAAGTTGAGCATCCAGTAACTGAAGAAGTAACAGGTATGGATCTTGTCTATGAACAATTAAGAATAGCTAGAGGTGAAGAGCTTGGATATCTTCAAGAAGATATAATATGTGAAGGTCATTCAATTGAAGCAAGACTTTATGCAGAAGACCCTAATAATGATTTTCTTCCAGAAACAGGAACACTAATAGCTTTTGAAGAAGATTATGAAGCTGAAGCTAGATGGGATTCAGGGGTTGAATCTGGCTCTATTATTGGAACATCATTTGATCCAATGTTGGCAAAGGTAATTGCATATGGAGCATCTAGATCTGATGCTGCTGCAAAACTTGCACGAGCTCTTGAGTCTGCTCATATTGGCGGATTAAAGACCAATAGAGATTTTTTGATTGCAACTTTAAAAACTAAAGAATTTTTAGAAGGAGATACTACTACTGACTTTATAGAAAGAGTAAAACCTCCTAGAGTATTAGAGCTTAAAGAAGATGAAATTAATCATGTAACAGCAATTGCTGCATTATGGATTCAGGGAATCAATAGAGTAAATGATGGGGTCTTAGGACACCTTCCCTCTGGATGGACTAATGGAAGAATACCTAAACAAAATATTAAATTTAATTATAAAGAAGAAGAAATTAATGTTACGTACAAAGCTAACAAAGATGGCTCTTTCAATATTCATAATTCTTCTAATGCCTTTGTGTATGAATATTTTGAAGATGGTATAGATATAGAATTTAATGGTAGAAGAAATTTTTCTAAAATAACCACTTCTAATAATAAAATTCTTGTGCATATGCCCTATGGAGATATTTTATTAGATATTGTTCCAAGATTTGTGGTACCTGGGATGGAAGTTCAAGCGGGAGGTCTTGTTGCTCCAATGCCTGGAAGGGTTATTGACTTAAAAGTTAAAAAAGGATCTAAAGTTAAAGCCGGAGATACATTAGTTATTCTAGAAGCTATGAAGATGGAACATTCAATCAAAGCTACTGAAAATGGAGTAATTAGTGATTTATTTATCTCAAGTAATGATCAGGTTGAAAATGGTGCCCTCTTGATGGTTTTAAAATCAGATTAATCATGCAATTAAATGAAAGTGTGCAGCGTACTCTAGGAAAGTCCGTAAATCCATTTACAGAAAAACATTCAAAAGTAATAGATAAATTAGAACTAATCCTAGAAAAAGGTATACCTGATCATACTATGTCTGAATTAGCGACAAAGCTAAAGGTTTCATTAAGGACTCTATATGAAATTGCTCCTAGTAAAGAGCACTTGATAAGAATGACAGTGAATAGAATTCTCGTGCGATTGGGTAAAAATGCTTTAGATGCTGTAGAAGGAATTAATTCACCTATAGAAAAATTAGAAAAATATCTAGAGCAAGCTAATCAGGCAGTTGGACCAAAATTTAAAGTTTATCTTCAGAGTCTTGGCAATAATGATAAATCTAAAAAAATGATTGATTATCATGAAGATTACATTACTTCTTATACCAAAGAATTATTAGATCGTGCTATTGTTAAAAAAGAAATTAAAAAAATAGATACTCAAGCTTTTGCCCTCCTTTTAGGTGGTATAGGAAGAGAATTTGCTAAGGAAGAAAACATTGATAAACTTTCGGACTCGCCTGAAAAATCTGCAAACTCTATTACAAAGATAATTTTAAATGGTATAAGGATAGATAACTAAATGGAAAAGCAAGTAATAAAAATAGCTAATTGTAGTGGTTATTATGGAGACAAGCTCTCTGCCGCTAAAGATATGGTAGATGGAGGTCCAATAGATGTTTTAACTGGGGATTATTTAGCAGAATTAACTATGACCATTCTGTTTAACCAAAGAATCCAAAGAGGAGAAGACAAGGGTTATGTGGGGACTTTTTTAAAACAAGTCAAAGATGTAGCCCAATCATGTAAAGAAAAAAATATAAAGATTGTTACCAATGCTGGCGGTTTAAACCCATCATCTATGGCATCAGAAATAGAAAAAATATTAAAAGAATTATCTATTGATCTTAAGGTTGCTTATATAGATGGTGATGATCTAATGCCTAGAATAGATGAATTAAATAAAAAAGGAGAAGTTTTTGAAAATATTGATAAAAACATCTCTCTGGCAGATTCAGAATGTCAGACCTTGACAGCAAATGCTTATCTGGGGGCTTGGGGTATTAAAGAAGCTCTTGATCAAGGTGCTGATATTGTTGTTTGCCCAAGAGTTACTGATGCAGCAGTTGTTATTGGTCCTGCAGCTTGGAAATTTGGTTGGAGTCGAACTGATTATGACTCTTTAGCAGGCGCATTGGCTGCTGGGCATATCATTGAATGTGGCTGTCAGGCTACCGGTGGAAACTATTCTTTTTTTAAAGAAGTTCCTAGTTTTGATAATGTGGGTTACCCAATTGCAGAAATAGAAAATGATGGGAGTTTTACCATTACAAAACATCCGGGAACAGGCGGATTAGTATCTGTTGGCACTGTAACAGCTCAACTGTTGTATGAAATCAGTTCGCCTGCATACATTAACCCTGATGTTGTTGGCCATTTTGATACATTAAAAATTGAGCAAAGTGGAAAAGATAGAGTTTATGTATCAGGATGTAGAGGAAGTTCACCACCATCAACGCATAAAGTTTGTATAAATCTTGCTGGCGGCTATCGAAATGGAATGGACTTGGTTTTAACTGGCCTAGATATAGAAGAAAAGGCCAAAACATTTACAGACACTTTATTTAATTCTGTTGGTGGCAAAGAACAATTTGATGATGTATCAATTAATCTTCATAGAACTGATAAAGAAAATCCAGAATCTAATGAAGAAGCTATGGCAACATTATCTATTTCAGTTAAGTCAAAAAATCCAGACCTTGTTGGCAGGCTCTTCAGTGCAAAAATTATTGAATTATCTTTAGCAAATTATCCTGGATTTTTCTCTGCTGGAGGAGGAAAAAAACCGGGTCCTGTGATTGTTTACTGGCCTGCATTAGTTGATAGTAAGCATATAAAAGAATACATCCATTTAGAAGGAAAAAAAACTGAAATACTTCCTACAAGCCAAATGGGATTTAAAGATAATTTCTATCAAAAGAATCTAGTAGATATACCTCCTGCCCCTTTAGGAGAAACTGAGAAAATGCCTTTTGGAGCTTTGTATGGCGCAAGATCAGGAGATAAAGGAGGATGTGCAAATATAGGTGTATGGGCTAAAACAGATATAGCGTATTCGTTCTTATATGAATTTTTAACTGTAGAAAAATTAAAAGAATTATTGCCTGATTTAAATACATTCAAAATTGACCGATACGACCTTCCCAACATTAAATCTTTAAATTTTTATGTGCATGGAATCCTAGAAGATGGCGTTTCATCAAATAATAGAGTAGATGGGCAAGCTAAATCATTGGGTGAATATTTAAGAGCTAAAATAATTAATATTCCAACTGCAGTCATAGAGGAGAATCAATAATGGGAAATAAGAAACTATCACTCGAAGGTTTAGTCTTTCAAGCTACTAAAATTGATATTTCTAATAATATTTTGACTATCACTTTAAACCGACCTGAGAAAAAAAATGCGTTAAATAATGTCATGATGAATGAGATTAATTATGCTCTAGCTTATGCAAAACAAGAAAGGTCTATTAGGGTTATAGTGATTGCAGCTGAGGGTGATATTTTTTGTGCTGGAGCAGACTTAAGTAGAGAAAAATCTGAATCAAATGTGCCCCATCTTGAAGATGCAAATGATATTAGTTTATCTTTAAGGCATTTATATAAGCCTGTAATCTGTAAAATTCAAGGGTCTGTATTAGCAGGCGCGCTATTAATGCTAACTAATGCTACTCATGCTATAGCAGTTAAAGAAGCAAAGTTTTCTGCACCTGAAATAAAACGTGGGTTGTGGCCTTTTATGGTGATGGCAGGATTATTTAGAGTTATGCCTAAAAGAGCAGGATTAGATTTTATAATGAGAGGCGAAGCAATTGATGCAAAAAAAGCAGAAGAATGGGGTCTTATTAATAAATCTGTTCCAAGTGAAGAGCTAAATGAAACAGTTAAAGAATTAGCAATGGAGCTTGCTAGTTTAGCGCCAGGAACTATGCAGTTTGGTTTAGAGGCATATGAGAAACAAGATGGAATGACGTTTGATGATGCGCTTCCTTATCTTCAAAAAGAAATAGCAAAATGTTTTGAGGGTGAAGATGCTAAAGAAGGGATTACAGCCTTCCTAGAGAAAAGAGAGCCGATTTGGGATAAATCAAACAAGGAGTAAAAAATGGATTTAGATTATGGAACAAAATATGAAAAATATACAAAAGATGTTCAATCTTTTTGTAAAAAATATAAAGGTGTTCAATTTAGCGATACTCCAAAAGTCCCCTTAGCATCTAATAATAAATCCGGCGGTCATACTGTGACTCGTTCTGAGTGGCAAAAAATACTGATTGAGAATGGTTACTTTGCTAGGTCGGTCCCAAAAGAGTATGGAGGTTATGGAGGAGATTCAGATATTATTAAAAGTAGAATTATTGCAACTGAGTTCTCAAATGCTCGAATTCCTGGGCCTATGGCAGGACAAGGTATAGATATGCTCGTCCCTACTTTGTTGGAGCTTGGAACTGAGGAACAGAAAAACATGTACATCAAGCCAACTCTTCATGGAGAAATGATTTGGTGCCAAGGTTATTCTGAACCTAATGCTGGAAGTGATCTGGCTAGTTTGCAGACCAAAGGTGAGCTAATTGATGGTAATTGGGTTATTAATGGTCAAAAAATATGGACAAGTACTGCTCAATACTCTCAGATGATGTTTTGTTTAGTTAGAACCGAGCCTGAAGCATCTAAGCATGCTGGAATTTCTTATTTATTAATTCCTATGGATACTCCTGGTATTGAAATAAGGCCTTTAGTTGATATGACGCTCCATGCTGGTTTTAATGAAGTCTTCTTTACAGATGTAACTATTCCTGAAGCTAATATAGTTGGTAAAAGAGGTGAAGGTTGGGCAGTGGCAAACGCTACTCTTGGACATGAAAGAGGATCTTTAGCTAATCCTAATGCAACGATGAACCGATTAAATCAGTTAATTAATAGAATGAAAAAAGAAACAATAGATGGAAAAAAATTAATTGAAATTCCAATGTACAGAGATAGATTGCTTAAGATTCAAGGCAAGGTAATAGCATTTCAATCTCATTCATTGAGAGTGTTATCTTCAAAACTAAATCCCGGACAAGATGTAAAAATTGCCAAAATGATTCAAAAGTTGGTTGGTACAGAACTAAGACATGAGTTAGAAGGTTTAGGAATAGACATTATGGGTGAACTAGGAACTTTATATGAAGATAGCCCTCATTTAAGAGATGGAGGTTCATGGCAATTTACATATATGTATTTCCTTGGATTAATAATTGGAGGGGGAACAAGTCAAATCCAGAAAAATATTATTTCTGAAAGGGGTTTGGGTCTTCCTAGAGAACCAAAAGTTCAAGGAGTCTAATATGTATTTTGGATTATCAGAAGAGCAAGTATTTTTTCAAGATAATGTTAAGAAATTTCTAGAGGATCAGGCCTCATTAGATGTAATAAGAAAAATTGCATCTGGTGATAACGATGAATTACAAAAAGAAATCCATCAAGGCTTAATTAACCTAGGTTTAAATGCATTATTAATACCTGAAGAATACGGCGGCCTAGGATTAGATCTTTTGTTTGCGGCTGCAGTATCTGAAGGCTTGGGATCAGGCATTGCTCCCATATCTTATATTGGTTCATACATAATGGCTCCTATTGCGATAATGCATGGTGGCAGTAATGAGCAAAAAGAAAATTATCTTAATAAAATCTCATCAAATGAAATAAAGTTTGGTGTAGGTTTATCAGAATATATAGCTGCTAGAGATGATGCTGGATTAGAAGTTTCTAATAATAAAGTTAATGGAAAGGCTTTATTTGTTATAGATGGAGAAAATGCTACCCATTTTATATTGTCAACAAAATCAGGTGGTATGTTTATAGTTGATTCAAATGATCCAGGTATAGAGTTAATAAAATTAACATCAATAGATAAAACAAGGAGCTATTACGAAATAATACTTCAAGATGCAAAGATAGATCTTTTAGAAAAAACAGCTTCAAGTCATGAGGCGATTAATAAGACGGTTGATGCTGGAAGGATAATGTTAGCTGCAGATACTGTTGGTGCATCGCAAGTAATGATTAATAAATCAGTTGAATATGCCAAAGAAAGAAAGCAGTTTGGAAGAGTCATTGGATCATTTCAAGCTGTTAAACATATGTGTGCTGAAATGGCTGCAGAACTAGAGCCTTGTTACTCTATTGTTTGGCATGCAGCTCATTGTTTTGATAGTGCTCCTGAGGAAGCTAGGCTAATGGCTTGTCAATCTAAATCTCATGTATCTGAAGTAGGTAAAATGGTTTCAAAAAAAGCTACTGAGGTCCATGGAGGGATGGGTTTTACTGATCTTTTAGGGCTTCACTATTGGTTTAAAAGAATTGGTATGAACAGACAATTATTAGGATCTCCTGAATTGGTAAGAGATGAGGCAGGAAAAATACAGGGCTTTTAGATTATATTTTTTACTAATAAAGAACTGAATAAATCAAGCCTATCATTTCCAAAGAAAATCTTGCCCTTGTAAAAAAATGTTGGTGATCCGAAGCCCCCTTTTTTTATTAATTGTTCAGAATTATCTATCAGCTCTTTTTTTGTAGAGGGTTGCTCTATAAAATCTATAAATTCTATAAAATTTAAATTATTCTTATTACAAATCTTTTCTAGAATATCTTCTTGAGATATATCTTCATCGTCTGTCCAATAAGCTTTAAATACATCAAGAGCAAATTCATGAGTTTTATTATGCAAACCTGCATAAATGCACCCTCTCATTGCCTTGACAGAATTAATAGGAAAAATACTTGGCCAATTGATGACTATATCTCTAGATAATGCCCAATTTTGTATGTCTTCTAAATAATATTTTTCTTTTAAAGGGATTGGGTTTGCTCTATTTTCATAAACCGATGGGTTGACCGTATTGAAGATACCTCCTACCAAAATTGGTTTATATATAATCTCTAAGTTGTGATCCTCAGCTATATCTTTAAGAGCGTTAAAGGATAAATATGTCCAAGGACTTGAACAATCAAAGAAAAATTCGATATAGTTAGCATTCATCATATAAAACTATACATCTAAATAAAAAATTGAACATTAAAAATTTTAATTGGGTTTTGAAACTCTTCATCTTAACGATAATCTTGCAGCCTTTGCTCGCAGATGAAATTGCTTTTAAACCGAATGATAAAAATATTATTCTTGCTGATGAAGTTTTTAATAAACTGTCTAAAGAGCATTATATTCAAGAGATAGAAGGTAATTTTAACTATAACTATATTGATTACCTAATTAATGAGTTAGACGACGATAAGAGATATTTTACAAAGTTAGAAGTAAATTATTTCTTAAATACATCTAAATCATTTAGCTCTTCTGAGCACGCATTTGATCTTGAGTCAGCATATAAAATAATTAATTTATACTTTAATAGGTTAATTGAGTTGTCTGAATTTCAACTTGAATTAATTCAGAAAAATGATTTTGACTTTAACGGGTCTGATACTTTGGATATATATTCTGAAGATAATGAATGGAAACCTTCAAAGATTTCATTAAAAAATTTATGGAAACAAATAACTAAAAATGACATCCTAACTTCAAAGTTAGCGGATGGGTCTGATGCTGAAGCAATTGAAAATATTAAGAAAAGGTACACAAATAGAATAAGACGAATTAATCAAAGAAAAAATCAGGATATTTTTTCAATTGCAATGAACTCATTAACAAGTCAATTTGATCCACATTCTACCTATTTTTCTCCCAGATCAGCTGAAGACTTTGAGTTAAATATGAGTCTTAAGCTTGAAGGCATAGGCGCCCTTCTTACAACAGAAGATGATTATGCAAAGATCGTTAGTCTTGTTCCTGGAGGGCCTGCTGAAAAATCAGGGCAAATAGACCCTGAAGATAAAATCACCAGAATTAAACAAGAAGATTCAGATGAATTTGAAGATGTTATTGGATGGAGAGTTGATGAAGTTGTCGATTTAATTCGAGGCAAATCTGGGACAAGTCTAGATATAGAATTTATACCTTTTGATTCTGAAGACAATAGCAACAGAAAGATAGTTAACTTAATTAGAGAAGAAATTAAATTAGAAGATAGAGCTGCTAAATCTAGAGTCCACTCTCTTAGGGTGATAGACGAAGAGTATAAGATTGGGATAATTGACCTTCCAACCTTTTATATAGACTTTAATGCATATAAAAATAGAGACCCTAATTACAAAAGCAGCAGTAATGATGTTAAAAACATTTTAAAAGAATTTAATAATTCTGGAGTTGATGGCGTCATTATAGATTTAAGAGGAAATTCAGGAGGAGCTCTTATAGAAGCCAATAAATTGACTGGTTTATTTGTTTCATCAGGAGCTACTGTTCAAGTAAAAGAAAATTCAGGGAGAATTGGTTCTTGGGGAGACTATTACGCTAGACAGGAATGGAAAAAACCTATTTTAGTGCTAGTAGATAGGTATTCTGCCTCTGCATCTGAAATATTTGCTGGGGCAATACAAGATTATAAGAGAGGCCTTGTTGTTGGCCATAGAACATTTGGCAAAGGCACAGTTCAAGCTATTGAAAGTTTAACTTCAGGACAAATTAAGATTACTGAATCAAAATTTTATAGAGTCACGGGTGAGAGCACTCAAAACAGAGGAGTAATACCAGATATTCAGCTTCCCTCCTCATGGGACATTGAGTCTACTGGAGAAAGTTCGTTACACCTATCACTACCTTGGGATACTATACCGGCTGTTAGATATAGGGCTTTTAAAATTGATAGTGATATTGTAGATGCTGTAAAGAAATCACATCTGAACAGGCTAGATCAAAGCCCTAATCTGGAATATATCCAAAATTTAAGAACAAGATATGATCTTGCTAAGAATAAAAAAGAATTAAGTCTTAATATAAATAATAGAAAATTAGAAAAAGAAGAAAGGAAAGATTGGATACTTAGTAATGAGAATAATAGAAGAGAGAATCTAGGCTTAGAAGTTTTTGCTGACTATTCTGCAATGGAAGAATTTGATAAGCAAAAAAAGGAAGAAGATATAGATATTGATTTAGAGAATGATTATTTGCTTGAAGAAGCAACAAATATTATTGCAGATTATATCTATTTAAATCAAAATCTAATTATTTCAAAACTAAATTAGAATAATGCGTATAGTTTCATTTAATATTAATAGCGTTAGAGCAAGGCCTCATCAACTAGAGTATATAAGAGACGTTATAAAACCAGATGTTATTGGTTTACAAGAAACAAAAGTAAATGATCCTGATTTTCCATTAGAGGTAATAGAAGATATTGGTTACCATCCTGAATACTGGGGTCAAAAAGGACATTATGGGGTTGCTTTGTTAAGCAAAGAGAAGCCTTTGTCGACTCAAAAAGGTTTTGTAACAGATACTGAAGAAGATCAAAAAAGATTTATTCAATGCAGATATAAATTTAATGACTCTGAGATTGTTATTATGAATGGATATTTCCCCCAAGGTGAAAATATTAATCATGAAAGCAAGTTTCCTAAAAAAATTAAATACTATGATGACTTGCATAAACATATAACTGAATTGCAAAAAAAAGAAGAGAATCTCATTGTTATGGGAGACTTTAATGTTGCTCCAGAAGATATTGATATTGGCATAGGAGAAAAAAATGTTAAGAGGTGGTTAAGAGATGGTAAAACATCATTTCAACCTCAAGAGCGTCAAATGTGGAATAGCATAAAAGATCTTGGGTTTAATGATTCATGGCGTTGCATTAACCCAAAAGAATCAACTATTTATTCTTGGTTCGATTATAGATCTAGAATGTTTGATGATAATCCTCAAAGAGGTTTAAGAATTGACCATATAATGGTTTCAGATAATCTGGTTGAGAACATTAAAGGAGTTGGAATAGATCATGTTGCTAGAGCAATGGAAAAACCATCTGATCACTGCCCAGTTTGGTTAGAGCTGGGTTAATTTCTTTTTAATCTAAAAAAATCTTTTAACAGATTACTTGTTTCCTCTTCAAACAAACCTTTTTTATACTCTATTTTGTGATTAAAATTTTTTTCATACATATTATCTATTGATTCGATTGAACCTGTTTTTGGTTCAGATGCAGAATAGATTAATTTAGATACTCTTGCGTCAATTAATGCTTTTGCGCACATGTGACATGGTTCTAGAGTTACATATATACATGCATCGGTCAGTCTATAGTTATTAATAGTCTTACTGGCCTCTTTAATTGCAATTATTTCAGCATGAGCTGATACGTCATTTTGAGAAATAACCTGGTTAAAGCCTTTTCCAATAATAGTGTCGTTTAAAGTTATCACAGCTCCAACAGGAACCTCATCAATCATAGCTGCTTTTTTAGCCATTTCTATGGCAGCCTCCATGAAAGCTCTATCTTTTTCAGAAAACATTTATAGAATTAATAAAGCTCGATTAATGCGAGGTCAACTTCAGCATAAAAAGGTCTTCCATAGGCCACCACACCTATCCAATTTATCTTTGATGATTTAAATTTTGATTGTCTAGTGCTTACAGACTTAAATGAGCTAAAAGGTATTTCAATTACCTCCCAATCTTCACCGGCTTTAAAGGTAGCTGCAAAATATTGCCAGGGAAAGATTTGTCTTGGTGTTCTAACATGAATCTCATATATTTCTTTATTTCCTCTTGTTTTAATTCTAACTCCAGTAAAATTTCTATCAGGATTAATCTTTGCTCTAAATTGAATAAAGCCGCCATTATTTTCAGTGCTTACATTGCCCTCTAATCTATAAAAATTAATATTGTCTTCCGTTAATTTTGAAAATTTAATTTCAGACAATCCTCCCATCACTTGATCGGATACAGGTTGCCAGTTAGCGTTATTATCTTGAAAATCTTCAATAATAAGGTTGTCAGAAAAAACTGAAATTGAGAATAGAGATAGAAATATTATTTTTTTCATTAGAAGGATCAAGTTCTTTTGTTTATACGTTCTGCTGGAAACCAAGGCATTTTGCATACACTAACAGATCTTTCTCCATCAGGCGTAATTAATGTGAGTTTAGTCTCCAGATCGCTCTGCTCTATTGGAACATTTGCAAACCCAATATTTTTTTCAAGTCTTGGAGAAAAAATACATCTAGAAACATGGCCGACTTTTATATCATTATCCATTAGCGGCCAAAATTGTTCTGGAGATACCTTTATAGGCTCTCCATCTATCTGAACGCCAACCAATTTTCTTCTAGTGCCTTCAGCTTTAATTTTCTTTAATGCCTCTTTGCCTATAAATTCTATGGATTGATCAGTATCAACTAATCTTCCTAAGCCGATAGTAAATGGGTTATCTTCCCTCGTTATATCTGAAGCATAAGATAAAAGACCTCCTTCTATACTTCTAATTGAAGATGGTGCTATTGGAGCAATATTAAATTCAAGTCCAGCCTCTCTAACTAGCTCCCATAGTTTATTGCCTTTTTTGTGGTCTCTTAAATAAAGCTCATAACTAATTTCTCCACTCCATCCAGTTCTTGCTATGACTAATGGAATGCCTTCTAAGGAGGTTTCTCTAGCTCTGTAGTAGCCAACTTCTTTATGCTCCTTATCAAAGAGTTTTTCAATTAGTTCTGGAGCTTTTGGTCCGCCTATTTGAAGTGGGGATACATCTGGTTCAAGCACATTAACATCCATACCAGAATTAACTGCTGCGCCTTGAATCCATAACAAGACATCACTATCACCAGGTGAAATCCAAAATTGATCAGGTTTTACCCTTAATAAAACTGCATCATTAATAATTCCTCCATCCTCTCCAATTAAAAGAATATATAAACAATGGCCTAACTCACATTTTTCTAAATTTCTAGGTGTTAAAGTTCTAACAAAATCATATGCATCTGGTCCATTAATTTCTATCTGTCTCTCAGCAGCAACATCCCACATAGTTACATCATTAACTAAGCTTAAATACTCTTCTTCAGGACTGGTATAGCTTGTTGGCATATACATATGGTTATATATAGTAAAAGCTTTAGCTCCATACTTTCTTGTAGAATCATAATATGGAGATTTTCTTATTCTAGATCCAAAGCTAATAGTTGCTGGTTTGTTAGAATTGCTCATAATTAATATCCTTATATAAAAAATACACTCTAGCTTAATGCTTTAAACATAGCCTTTTCAAGCTTTTTATTTTCTTTAAATGCCTTAAAGATAGGCAATTTTAAATTAGGTTCTAAGTTATCTCCTAGTCTTTTGATCTGAATATAAAACCATGCTTGTTGAGAGAATGCATTAATAGCTTGAATAAGTAAGAAAGGGCTATGAGGTGATAACAACCACCTTCCAATTCTTAGCTCTTTTTCATAAGAAGGTAATTCTTGAATTGATCCAGATAAAAGATCATTCAGTATTAATGGTTTTGCACATAAAGGTCTCCCAACTCCAATCAAGCTGCATGCCTTTGAGTTAAGAGCAGCATTCATTCCTTGAGATGTCCTAAAACCCCCTGTGACCATTAGTGGAACATCTATTACTTTGTTTATTTTTTCTGCATAATCTAAGAAATACGCTTCCCTGGCAATGGTACTTGATCTTCTTTTCTCACTTCTATCTTTATTTACACTAATTTCATCAAATCCAAGCAGCCTTGGTTGCTCATAAGTGCCGCCTGAAATTTCAATAAAATCTACGCCAGCATCACTTACAAGCTTGGCAACTTTGATAGAATCTTTATCGCTAAAGCCTCCTTTTTGAAAATCTGCTGAGTTTAATTTAATACCTATAGGAAAATCATGACCTAGCTCATCTCGACATCCCTCAATAATCCTGAGGAGAAGTCTTGAGCGATTTTCAATAGAGCCGCCCCATTTGTCCTCTCTAGTATTTATATCAGGAGATAAAAATTGGGATAAGAGGTAGCCGTGAGCAGAATGCAGTTGAACTCCTGTAAATCCTGTCTCTTTAGCAACATTGGCAACAAATATAAATCTTCTGATAACGTCTTCGATGTCATTATCTGTCATCGGCTGAGGATCTCCATATTTTGCCCCAGGAATTTTTAATTTAATATCAGAAGGTGCTAAAGGGTTTGGATTTAATTCACCAGGAGTCTGCCTGCCAGCATGGCTAATCTGCATCCATAATTGTGTATTATTTTGTGTTCCAACTTCAGCCCATTTTTTAAGTAAATCAATCTGATCTATATAGCTACTCTCTTCAATAGCAACATTTCCAGGGCCTTCAAGACATCTCTTATCTACCTGCACGTTGCCTGTTAGTAATATCCCTGCACCTCCTTCTGCCCATTGCTTGTATAAATTAATATGTTTTTGTGTTGTAAAATTATTTGAATCAGCTATCCCTTCAGTCATGGCAGCTTTGCAGAGTCTATTTTTAAGAGTTACACCACAAGGTAATGTAAAATTAGAGCCAATAGTCATATTTATTTGTACCTATTTAATTAGATCAAGCACCTTCTCAGGAGGTCTTCCGATAACAGCTTGATCTCCTTTAATTATAATAGGTCTCTCGATTAATTTTGGATATTTAATCATAAAATCAATTAGCTGATCGTTTGTGTGACTTTCATTCTTTAAATCATTTAATTTGTATGCTTCTTCACTTTTTCTTAATAGATCTCTTGGGCTTATATTTAATATTCGAATAACATTTTTTATATCACTTTTTTTTAAATTTGCTTCTAGATACAAAAAAATACTGTGATCACAATGATTATCTTGAATAAGCTTTAGCGCTTCTCTGGATTTGCTGCATCTAGGATTATGAAAAATAGTTAATTTAGCCATTTTCTTGCATCTTTTCTAACATTTTTTGCATACGCATATGTAAAATGTTAACTGCTTGGAGCGGCCTTATTAAAACCTTAAATTCTGAGATCTTTCCTTCTTCATTAAAAGTTATCACATCTACTCCGTTTACATATTTGCCATCCATCTTAGTCTCAAACTCCAAGACTGCGTGATTGCCGCTCGTAACTTCTTTTATATAACGGAAGCTTGAATCTTCTAGATCGCCTTCTTTTTTTGCATCATCGCCTCCAAAAGTATTTCCAGCAGCCATTAAATAAAGTTTTGCTAAATCTTTTCCTTTTTGAGGTGTAAACACAACAGGTGAATA
>Ga0208277_1000356_pt1 | contig 27525 bp, 23 predicted proteins | sample ETNtaG_5_FD_185782 | JGI IMG/M metagenome (GOLD analysis project Ga0208277, IMG submission 185782) | Marine microbial and viral communities from oxygen minimum zone, Eastern Pacific Ocean - ETNP201406SV205 (SPAdes) (version 2) | ecosystem: Environmental > Aquatic > Marine > Oceanic ...
AGCAAAGCGAGTGTCTTCCTGCTGAATGGGGTCACTTCGCCAACCAAACTGGCCAAGTGAACCAAACCGCTTGCCTCGAGGGTTTCTATAATCCAAACAACGGCTCAATACTTGCAAGCGATTGTGGCCCTGCAGACGTTGGCCATTATGTCAATCAAACTGGACAGCATAATCAAACGCCATGTGACATTGGTACGCTTCAAAATCAAACTGGGCAAGCCGAATGCAGAAACGCATCCTTGGGCCATTATGTCGAAGCAACGGGTCAATCGACTGAGATTCCATGCGCGATAGGGACCTATAATCCACAACGAGGAGCAAACAGCTCGTCATGGTGCCTCCCTGCAACACGCGGGCATTTCGTCAACCAAACCGGACAGGGCTCACAAACGCCATGCGACCCTGGCTCATTCAATCCATTGAACAATTCGACCGACCCAGAGGCTTGCATCTCGCCAGACATTGGCCATCACGTCCCTGCTCCAGGACAATGGAATCAAACACCTTGTGACCGAGGCACCTTCCAAAATCAAACCGGGCAGTCGTCGTGCAATGATGCTGACCCGGGCCATTTTGTCAATGCCACTGCACAATCAGTTCAGCAACCATGTGAGCCAGGATCATTCCAGAGTCAGCCTGGACAATGGCGATGTTTACCGGCCAGCAGTGGTCATTACGTATCAGATGGTTCTCAAGTGAATCAATCAGCATGTGCAGAAGGGACCTACAACCCGAACACTGGCTCACGCAACGCCAGTGATTGCATCAGTGCAGAACCAGGTCACTTCGTCAACATGACAGGCCAAGAGCAACAAATTCCTTGCCAAGCCGGCACATTCAACCCCGATGCTGGTTCGACTGATGCAGCAGCATGCTTGAACGCCTCGATTGGGCATTTTGTCTCAGCGCCTGCTCAACATTCAGAAACGCCTTGCCCGCCTCAAACCTTCAATCCTACAACTGGTGGAAACAGTTCTGGTGCATGTCAATGGGCCTTGAGGGGGACCTATGTTGACCTGCCGGGCCAATATCAAGGCGTTCCTTGTCCAATTGGGACCTACAATCCAACGCCAGGTTCCGGGAGCATCGATTCATGCCTCGAAGCCGAACCAGGGTCATATGTCGACGAAGTTGGGCAAGCCACACCAATTCTGTGTCGAAAAGGCACGTACAATCCTTCAACAGGATCAACGCTGGAAAGCGACTGTAAGTGGGCAGATGTCAACCACTATGTTGCTTTGGAAGGCCAGAGTGAGCAAACTCGCTGCCCTTCGGGTATGTCTCAATCCAAGCGCGGACAATCGATTTGTGTCATTGGTGATGCCTCTGAAGATCAAACAGAAATTACGCCGGATGAAAGTTTCAAACTCATCTTCATCATCCTTACAGCATTCATGCTCGTTATGGGGTATGTGCTTGTTCAACGAATCAAAAATCGTAAGGGCCGTGGATCTCGTCACAAGGCCGTTTCAAAGATGAAACGACGATACAAGTATTGAACTTGGCATCTGCAAGCAGAAACGTCATCGCCAAGATCACTCAAGAGAGAATGTCGTGAAGGCGATTTGAGTCTGCTGCCTTGCGGATCGAGCGTGCGATTCTTCGTCCAGTTGACATTCGAGTTTCGTTGATGTCAGAATAAGGCGAGCCGCCAACAAACGGGTTTGACCCTGCTACAATTCTTGCGCTGATTTCAAACACTTTGAATTCCAATTGGTCGGTGACAATGGTTTCGAGGCAGAAGGGGCCAAGCATACCTCTGCTGTCCTCTTCGAGTTCAAATGATGCTGCGACGGTTCCCTCAGCCATCTCAAAGGCTCGTGGCAATAGTGATTCACGGATCACCACGGGTTGATTGCCAGTGACGACAAAGGATGGTTCGAGGGCCATTTCACGAAGATCACGAAGCGAGCCGAGTTTGTAGAACTCATCCACGTTCGATTCATCCCGACGGTCCATTGACATCAATTCGAGCCGACCGAGGTTCTTACCCGCGTTCTTTCCTCTTCCTTGAACTTGGTAGCCATCGGTTGCAGTAGGGTCAAAGAAGAAATGAAGATAATAACGGCATCCCAATACGTATTCTTGGATGGTGAATTCTTCCTCAATATCCACATTGCGCCTGAAGTCTCGATAATCCCGTGCAATGAAATAGCCACGGCCACCCTTTGCGCCAGCGTACTTGACGATAACTGGGCCGTCAATATCGTGTGGGTCCTCAAGAACACGAGGCATTGTACAGCCTCCGCTTTCCAACCATTCACGCTGTCGTGCTCGACTGCTTTCCCAGTGAAGTATGCCTCTGTTGCCAAATGTTGGCACCTGTAGTGCTCGGAAGTTGGACGATCCGAGGTATTCAACCAATGAGCCGTGAGGAATGATGACCACATTTCGCTCTCTAAACCACTCGGCATGGTCGAGCATCTCTCGGTAATGTTCGAGCATCAACCATTCATCTGGTTCTGCACCAGGGAACGCTTGGTAGAACCTTCGACGATTCTCGCCAACTGCAATACCGAGCGTTTTGAAGCCCTCCATGCGTGCACCATGAAGGATTTGCAGTGAGGAATGAGAAGCAACAACACCAATCACAATGTTGTCTTTGTCGTAGTCGGAAAGCCAATGCTTCAGTGTTTCAGCGTCTACGACCATGTCGAGGGGTTCCGTATTTGCTCTATGAGGGTTATGTCCATACATGTTGGATTTGAGCCGAAAAAAACACAATTGAACTCGCCGAAACCATGGGAAGAACGACAAACCCTCTTGCCAAGGAAGAGCCAGTGCATTGGTCTCAATTTCTTATTCGGATTTTTCTTTCAGGAGCTCTTATTGTGGCGGCTACTGAATTGGCAAAACGGAGTACTATGGCCGGAGCGTTGCTGATTTCCCTCCCTCTGGCCTCCATTGCCACGTTGATCTGGTTGCATATTGACGGACAAGAAACCGAACAACTTGCCCTCTTTTCAAAAGAGGTGTTGTGGCTCGTGATCCCTTCGATGGTGTTCTTCCTCTCGCTGCCAATCCTCCTCAACCGAGGCGTGGAGTTTTGGCCCTCCCTCATGTGTTCGGTCACACTCACAGCCGTATGCTATGCGTCGTGTCTTTGGTTGATTTCCAATACATTCGGCACTTCTTGACGACGCCAAAACGGAAGATGTTGTTCTCATCCGAGGTGAAGGCTTCAAGGGCTTGTTTTGAATGTCGTTGCATGGCAGAAGGTACCCCGTCGCATCGGATGACCTATGGCGGCTATTTGCGTTTAGACGAACTCTTGGAACTTCAAGACGGCCCAGAGGGCTACTCGCCAGCACCTTGCAACGATGAGCAACACTTTGTCATCACCCACCAAGCGTTTGAATTATGGTTCAAGATGATCCTCCGTGAACTCAAGGAAGCACATCTTTTGCTCAACAAAAACCATGTTGAAGAAAAATCACTTCCGAGGTTGGTGCACCACCTCGACCGTGTCACAGAAATTTTCAGACTCCTTTCGAACCAGTGGAAAGTCATGGAAACACTTTCGCCACAAGATTTCTTAGCTTTTAGAGATAAACTTGGAACCTCTTCAGGCTTCGAATCATGGCAAATGCGTGAACTTGAGGTACTCCTCGGACTTGAACATGCTCAACGCATGGGTGGCATGGACCCGCTTCTTCACATGAGGAAACTTGCTGAAGAGGGTAAAGTGAGTCAAAAAGTACTGGAAAATTTTGAAGCGACATCGAACGCACCATCGCTGAATGACGCCTTGATGTCTTGGCTTCAACGAACGCCAATCAACGGCTCACTGAAGGGTGAAGATGGCGATGACGAAGTCATTGCTCAATTTGTTGAAGGTCATCTCGATGCCATGAAACGGCATGGTGAAGAAGTGATCAGCCATATTGTTGCCATTGGTCACGGTGAGGAATCCCAGGTGCGCCCAAGAATTGAGGGTGCACATCAACAAGCCGAATCGTTCCTCAAGCCGGAGGGAGTTGTTTCAAGGGCTCGAGCAGGCCTTTTGTTCATCGAATCCTATCCTGAGTTGCCACTCCTTTCCTGGCCGAGACGATTGATTGATGCGTTTGTAGGTCTAGAGCAGAGCATGATCCTCTTCCGCTCTGCACATGCTCGAATGGTTGAACGGATGATTGGAAGACGTATGGGCACCGGTGGTTCAAGTGGTGTTGACTACCTCGATGCAACAACGAAGTACAGGGTCTTCGTAGATCTATGGGCCGTTCGAACCATGCTTGTCAAGCGTGACGCACTCAATGATGTTGGTGAACCCGCAATGTACGGGTTTGCTATGGGTGAGTGACTCAATCCAAGTGAGGATCAATATCGATTGGGATCAACTCGTGCTCGTATTCATACAGAGCAATCTTAAGTGGATCAAGAACGAATCGAACGGATGCTTCTTCGAGGCCATAGAGGGACACAAGTTCCTCTTTGAAGGCTTCACGGAGCACCTCTTCATTCGCATAAAGTGGGGCGCCCATTCCAATTTGAAGGGCTCGTGCACCAATAATTCGGGCTCGTTCGAAGCGGGTGTGGAGGCGTGCTGGCTTGACCATATGAGATGCACCTGCGACAGTGTCGCATGTTGGCGACCTGCCTACTCTTATTGAAACTAACTCAAGCGATTGCCGCCAGAATCAGCTCTCTTCATCGCTGCTCTCATGCACTGTTTCTCTTCCTAAGGCATCATTCCACATCTTCAACGCAGGAAGCATGAGCGCCACCAAGAAGATGGTTGTCACAATCGCTAAGTGGCCTCTTGGCTGCTCATTGAAGGATGATAAGATACCATCATCTTCGTTTTCAATCAAATCGAGACCAAGAGCAGGGCTTGTTGAACGAACAGTAAGATTTCTCACGCCATCCCGTTCAAGCATGACGACGACTCCAGTGCCGTTCATGGTCATGAGTTCAGTGATGTTGCCTTGATGATCTGAGGCGTTGAAATGGAGTGCCCCGATGACCATGTTGGGATGAGAGTAGTTTTCAGTTTCGTGAGGTACCGTTCCAATTCGCCAAACGGTTAGAGTCCCTTCAACAGAGGTGTTCCATGTCACTGATTCATTTGAGAGTTCCACGTCGCTCAATCCGCTGAAAACGCTCGTGCTGTTGCTGAGCACCTCGCTCAACTCTTGTGCTTGACTTGTCCCTGTCAGTAAGCCTTCACCGTTGTGAATCAAGGTTGGTAGGAACAGGAGCCTGTAGAGGACGTTAAAGCGCTGATTTGAGATTGAATTATAGGTCAAGTCTTGAGGTGAAGGGTGGTGCCTCATCACGAATGTTTCGTCATCAATGAGTTCCTCTAAGTCTTGGTCGAGGACGGTGCAAGGTTCACACCAATCTGCTGCAAAATATTCGACAAAATGTTGAGGGCGTGCGGGAACACAGTCAGATTGCTCGAGGCAATCGTCTGAGAATGTCAGCACATCAAGTGTTGCGCCCTCGCTCTCCATGGTTTCCTCTTGTGCTTGAACACTTGGAAGAATCAAGCCACTGCACACAAACATGAGGACGAACACAAGGGCGCATCGTTGCATCTATGGTTCCTCCCTAACATGATGCAGCATGAATGTGTTGAAAAGGGGTCTCCTCTCACCTTCACTCATGGAGGCAGTATGGTGGCGTCGCCCGTCCACCCTTCCTGTTGCCTTGTTGGTGATGGCATTGGTCATCATTGTCGCTGGCGGCACCATTCGAATCAACGACGCCGGTGAATCATGTCCAGATTGGCCTCAATGCTTCGGCACTTGGGGTTTCGACATCTCTGTTGATGAACAAACAGCGTACTGGGAGGAGCATCCTGATGAAATTGATTCACGTGGAGAAGATCACCGATACACCACCTTCGAAATTTTTACAGAATGGATTCATCGGGCCATGGCGGCAATCATAGCCGTCCCTGTGTTGTTGAATGCACTTTTGATGCGGGCCAAACGAGGCACATACGGTGATCGAGCATACCACCTTTCGGTTGTGGCAGGAATGATGTTGATCCTCCAAGCCACTGCGGGAGCAGTCACTGTGTTTTATGATAATGCAGATTGGTCGGTTGCTCTGCATCTTTCGCTGGCCTGTATCTTTTCTGCGGCGTTCATATTTCAGCACATGGAAATGCGTTCAAAGGAAGGTTCAAAGAACACAATCTACACGTTGCCAAAGGCATTTATTGCCGCCAATAAGCGACGAGTCAATGCCATGGTGGGCGCCATCTTCACTCTGCTCATTCTAGGTGCATGGGTCTCCTCAACCGCCGGCGGTCAGTACAATCAAGGTTGTTCGGTTGGTTTCCCAACAGGATGGCCCAAGTGCAATGGCAGCGTTCTTCCTTCCTTCGATGGTCCAGGCGCCTTGGTCCAAATGATTCACCGCTTTGGAGCATTGATTGTGGGGTTGGTCCTTGTCGCAGGTTCTGCCAGAATACGAACAGAAGCAAGGGAGCACAACGCAACACCATCATTTGGACGCATCACTGACCTCACTGCGGGATTCTGGATGCTCAATGTCATGATTGGCGGCACGTACATCGTTGCTGCAAAGATGGATAACTTCCCGGAATGGATCTCTCTCCTGCATCTCGTGGTTGGTGTCACAGGTTTTCTTGTTGCCACGACAGCTCTCTTCTCGATGCGCATTTCAGAAGCGAAGAGCGACGATTTTAGCGAGGAGGCATAATCATGGACTTAGGTGTCGATGAAGTGGTGCAAGAACCCCATCCAGGGTGGTTCTCTGTCTACAAGCAATTGATGAAACTCAACGTCATCATCCTTCTTCAAATCACGGCTATTTGCGCCATCCTTGTTCACGACCTTGTCGTTGATTTGAATCGTACATGGTTGGACACAGGACTGACCATTGCCGTTACTGTTGTAGGTGGTACGTTATCGGCAGGGGGCTCAAATGCGATCAACATGTGGTACGACGCCGATATTGATCCACTGATGCGCCGCACGAAAAACCGACCTGTTCCTCAAGGTCATATCTCTCCAAGGGGTGCGCTCATTTTTGGAACAACAATTGCGATCATCGGATCTTCGTTATTCTTTATTGTGAGTTGGAAAGCGGCCTTCTGGTCGTTTTTCTCCGTCCTGTTTTATGTGCTGGTTTATTCGATGTGGTTGAAGCGAAGAACACCTCAAAACATCGTGATTGGGGGGATTGCTGGTTCAACTCCTCCGCTCATTGGATGGGCTGCAGCCGCTGGTGATTCGATCCTAGAATCAATGAACCCAATGGCTCTTGGCTCTCCAATTCCTTGGTTATTTTTTGCCTTGATTTTCTTCTGGACTCCGCCTCACTTTTGGGCATTAGCCCTCTACCGTTCTGGTGAATATGCCAAGGCCGAAGTGCCCATGATGAACGAAGTGCGAGGGCCCGAGCATACGGTTTTCCTCTCGAAGGTGTACAGCGTTTTCTTATTCATGTTGGGAAGCGTACCTTGCTTTTGGCCAAACTCAGGACTACCTCTGCTTTGGGCTTTCATCGCAGGTGGCCTCACCCTGTGGTATGCGAAATCAGTGTGGGACATCGATCCACTTGAAGAACTCGATGAAAACGGTCGTATGCCAAAGGCTGCCAAGTCCTTCTTCCGCTCACTGTATTACTTGGGTTGGATGCACCTCGCCTTGGTTTTAGTGTGCGTTCCGCCATCCTCATGGCTCGGCCCTCTCGGCCCACTTTGAGCCTGCAGTGCCCCGTTCAGTGTTGGGCCAACGGTCTACAACCTCCACCGTCATGTTCATGACTGCTTCATTGGTCGGCGGCTTTGTCTGCGGCAGTCGCATAGCCTGGCCATTGCGCTGGATTGCTAATCCAGTGGTGTCTCACCTCGGGAGTTCAAATCTCCCCTGCCGCGCCAAAAGTGACTTCAGTCAAAGAAATCGTCGAACTCATTTGCAGTGCTTTGGGCACCAGCTCTACGGTTTCGTGCAGCCATGATCCGCTTCAATCGCTTTCGCTTCTGGAGAAGCAATGGGAGGGATATGATGGAGATGACAAGCACAACAAGTGATGCTAATCCAGTGGTTGTAAATTCATCTTCTTGCATGTAATCATTGAGCGTCCCTAGCCAATCCACACCAAGAGGTGGTTCCGGTTCTGGCTCTGGCTCTGGAATCAAGTGTTGGTAGTAGTCCCACCATTGGTCCTCGATCTCCACACGTTCAACATTCGGCGAGGGATAATTCGCCAAGGTCTGTTCATTGCCTACGCTATCGATTGGAGCGAGAATGAAGTAATAGGTTCGTAGTGGTCGAATGTTGTCATATTCAGTACCTGAAAGATTGAATTCACCTTGTTCTCCGGGGACAGAAAGCATGTTCGTGACAAGAGGCGTCAAGAACCGCACGTCAATATCGTTAGGTTGTTGTTCAATCATGTAGAGGTTCCAGTACAATTGCCCATTTGGCTCATTTTCTGGCCACATCCATGTGAGGTTGAGGTCATAGCACATGTTCCAATCATTCACAATCTTATAGCATTCAGTGTCATTTGTGAACGTCGAAGTGTGTTGGAAGTTTGTGATGCTTGAGACTGGAGGGATTGCATCACCACAGAAGGCTGTGGCTTGACCGTTCTCGTCAAGGCTGACATTGATGTGCTCAAAGTCTGGTTCGCCTTCTCTGTTCGCTGGCATGATGGCGTATGAAGCACAATCGCCAGTTGAAAGAGGGGCCGGATCTGTCCATGATGTGTTCGACGGATTGACAGAAGCGACAAGCGATTCTGAAGTCAACTCGTTCCAGATGAATTCATTGACTCCGTTACTTGGATCTGGGAATAGAGTTCCAGCTCCCTGAATCAGCATGAGTTTGTAGATGTTCCATCCACCGACATACGGGTTTGTTGAATCGCCAGATGCCGTCCAGTTAAGATGCAGTTGCCCGCCTTCAAGTTGGGTGCTTGTGATCGGGCCAGCACTCAGGTTGGCTGGAGGGGATTCTCCGATGATGAGAATGACACCATTGGTGGTAAGGCGCACATCAAAGGTTGTATCTTCATTTGCTGTGTATTCGTCCAAATAGGACCATATGTAATCGTCCATGGTTGGCAGGAACCTGACATCAATCGTTTCCTTTGGGATGTTGTCAGGTAACAGTTCGCTCATGTTCAATTGAATGTCCATCCAATCCATGCCCACTTCGGGAGAGTCGTCAGCCGTGGATAGGATTTCAAAAGAAAGCAAGAGCAATGGTTCCTTGCCCTCTCCAATACCGTACGAAGTGCCTAAGATTGGGAGAGAGGATTCGAAATTCAGGTAGGCGGAGGAACGAGTGACGGCTTGGCCAGAGAACAAGTCGCCATTATCGAGAGAGATGTAGTTGTAGACGGTGATGTCTTCATGAACGGATTCCAATTCGCCAAAATAATCAGTCACTCGAAGAGTGATGGTATGGTCGCCAAGCCCAAGATTCCCGCCTGAAACATTCAATTCTTTCCCATAGCCGATGTTAATGATGCCCGAAACCCACCATGAATAGTTGAGTGGGCCAGCAGCAGTCGAACTCGTGCGGGCATTCATGACGATATTTTCTCCAGTGGTGTAACTGCCAGTTGAACTGGTTTGGTCGATGTTGGCATTGATGGAGCCCGCGACAAGGTCTGCAATTTCGGAGAGTGCATTGTTACTGAATTTTTCCTCAGCACCTTCATCGTGTGATGCAGGAACTTGTATGGTGAGGGTTCGATCAGCGCCCACTGTTGTAATATTGAATAGGCATGTTCTTGATTCACCTGGAAGGAAGGTGGTTAAAACGCACGCAGTCTCGTATTCCACTTCACCGATTGGGTCGTAGACTTGGAACGCCACCGACACTATGGCGATGGACATGTTTCCGAGATTGCTGATGGTGGTTGTGACCATATTTGTACCAAAGTAGTAGTCTTGTGATGATGGATTGTGGGAGGGGAGCATCGAAGTGGCTTGCAGGTCAATCGTGTCGTCAAAGACAACGCTGATCGATGTGAGGTCGTTGGATGGGTCAAGATCTCCGTAAGGCGTGCCTGTGCTGTTGAAAAGCCCCCATGTCAATGTGAACGTGCCTTGGTTTGCACTGCTCATGGCTGGAAGTGCGCTGGTGAAACTGGAGACGCCCCCCCATGAAGGGAGGTTGGATACCACAGTGTATGCTTCATCGATGAGCACAGGTGGTTCATCGAGGTTCCATAATTGCCAACCCATGGTGGCCTCAAAGTTACATGTGCCACAAGCGCTGACAGTTCCTTTTGCATCCAGAGCGTAATCAGTGTTTGAATTGAGGACAATGGCGCCGTTGTACGTTGCTACCCCCTCCAAGTCATCCAGAGGGTTGTAAGCTTCGTTCACATTGAGGTCAACATATGATCGTGTGAGGTTCATGTTGAATGCCAACATATCGTCGCTTGAGTCCTGGTCGATGAGGGTAAAGGCGTAAACAATGGTATAGGTCCCCTCGTCTCCAGATGGATTCCATGCCGAATCTGAGGTTACAGTTTCTGTTGTGCCAGAGTATACCGTTGTACTGGTAAAGGAGCCCGAAGCGTCTGGGGATGACTTGCACGCAGGGCCAGTGAGCATCCCTTCGCAAGCATACCATTTGATCGCGCGGTTGGTGCTTGTCCCGAGTCCTTGATTCTCAAGGGTCGCCGTGAAATCGATTGGGTCCCATGAAGATGCCCAGACATCAGGCGTGGGATACACGGAGTTTGTGATGGCAAGATCACCACTCTCAGCAGCCGCTGCGGCAGGGAGGGAAAGGAGGCCAGCAAAGGAGGCGAACAGGAGAATGAACACCATCGATAGAGTGCCCGTTTTTTGGCCGCCTGATGGTTGCGTCCGGTTCGACATTGAACAGTGGCTCGCAGGGGGGATTCAAAGACTCATCGCCCCCGAAGGGGGCCACGACCCCTGAATTTGAGGTTCTATGCCTTGTCCATGCGGCAACCTCTTGAAGCGCCGAAGTCCACCGACAATCATGCGCAGGAGGGGGCATCGTTCACTTGAACGAGACGAAACAGCTCTGACTGCGGTGATTGAATTTTTATCTGCATTTGCATTGTTTCTGATGATCCTTACAGCATTCTTGGCGCTTGCACAACTCCAAATGGGCTCCAATGACCCGGCAGTCGACCGATTGGATCGTTCAGCGGTTCAAGGCCTCGATCGCCTTACCTCAGATGCTGGTTGGTTTGTACCCGGCAATGAATCGGCTATGGATTATCAGAACGCAACGGCGGATTGGCATTTGCAAAGTGCCGAAGACCTTGACGAAGGACGTGTCCAGGCAGGCCTGGTGGTTGACGGGGCTCTGAGTATGGCCAAAATCAATGCCATTCAAAACCTGACCGAAGGGGACATGGTTGATGGATTGGGACTCGATGATGGGTTCTCAATCCACCTCACGATTGAAGTGATCACCAGCAACAACAGCAGTCGTATCGGCGAGATGTTATTCGATGGAGGTACGGAGCGAAGAACCGCCCAAGCTTCATCCACCGCAAACCGTCAATTCATCCAAGATGGGGAGACTTGGCGAATCGTCCTCGAAGTTCATCGTGGAGGGCGCCTCAACAATGACCTCCACATTACCGAGCTCATGACCCGTCCAGCAAGCGGTGGCCCTGAGTGGATTGAAATCTATAATCCAAACGACTTCGCCATCGCTCTTAGGGGTTGGTCGCTGAATCACACCTCCTCAGAAATCACCTCAGACCACCTCTTCAAATCCGGCGTGATCGCAGGGAAAACAACCCTTCTTTTTACCGGTGACGCAACTTCACAAGCAGCCGGGAATGCCTCTCAAGTCATCGATCTTGGTGTTCATGGCTACCTCGGCGTCGGTATGTTCAACGGGTTAGCGGACGGTTCCGGTGTATTGACGCTCAGGTACACCCAGATCGATGAAGCAAGACCCTATGACATGTTTAGGGCCGAATGGGGCGGTGACACTGGTTTGTTCATGGTCACGGGTCAATCGCTTGCTTGGGATGGAAATACGACGGCAACCACCTCTTGGTTCATCGAAGAAACACCAACCCCTGGTGATCAGTGACGAGAACAAGCAATCCTCGGTCCAATCACCTCGTTCAATGATTCGTGGGCGATTGCTTGATGAACCCGGCCCGTTTGGTTGTGTCTGTTTCCCATGCAGCCAGCCGCCGTTTACACCCGAGACCGATGTGTCACAGGTATTCATGGGTTGGATGAAATTCTACGTGGTGGTATTCCTTACGGCTCGACCGTGCTTGCTGCTGGTACGTGTGGTTCAGGGAAAACAACCCTCGGAATGGAATTTCTCGTTCGTGGAGCACTCGCAGGCGAAGCATGCGCCCATTTTACAGCAACAGAACCATCCGTGAAATTGCTTGAAAATATCAGGCAGTATTCATTCTTTGACATGAATATGGTCGATTCAGGATTGATTAACGTCTTCGATATGGACGTTCTTTATTCGTGGCTTGGACTTGAAAAAGCCTCTTTTGAACTCGATGACGTTCACGCTTTGATCAAGGCCATTGTCGACATTGTCAACACGATTGGTGTCACGCGCCTTGTCATCGATTCAGTCACCACTCTTTGTTACAAGATTAAATCCGAACAACTGATTCGAGATTTCCTCTTCACGCTCGGAAAGAAACTCGCAACACTTGGCTGCACTACGATTTTAATTTCCGAAATCACCTCTGCTACCGAAAATGCACACTGGTCCTCATTCGGTGTTGAAGAAGCAATCGCTGACGGCATCATTGTCATGGGGGACGTGGAACGTATGGGGCATCTTCTTCGATTCCTACAAGTGGTCAAGATGCGAGGTACTGCTCACAGCCGTGCGAAGCATGCCATTGAACTCACGCCGCTTGGCGTGATGCTCACGCCTATGCTCAAATGGGGCGCACAGAGCGACAAAACATCTCGTTGGGGGTCATGATCATGTTCGAATTAGACCAAAGAATAGCCGAGCAACTCACTGAAGTTGCACTCAACAGTGCCGTCCAAGTTCGATGTGGAAATTCAAACGCATTTATGGTGACTGCCAGTACCATGATTCCGCTCATGCAGATGTTTGAGATGGGTGGCGTTTACATCAGCGCCAACCGAGGCGCTGTTGAGATTATTCAAGCGTTTGAATCGATTGGCATGGATGTTTCCAATATCCAGTTTATCGACCTCGTCTCATCAGGTATCTTGGGAGGTACAGATGTTCCTTATTCCAACATTCATTTCGTCGACAGCCCAATCATGCTCGAATCTGTCTTGTTGCGCACCCTTTACATTCTCAGAACAACATCCTCTGCTCGAAACTTCGTGTTCCTTGACAGCGTCAATGCGCTTGCCATTTACAACGAAGACAGAATCCTAGCTGAGTATCTTCACACCTTCATCAATACATTCCGCCAGCGAGAAATTCTCTCCGTCGTGCTGAATGTACCAGATCAAACCCCTCCTCTCGTGCTTTCCAATTTGGATTTGTACTGTACTGACTTAATTGACCGAGGTCAGGTCGTTATCCATTGAGGTGAACAGGCATGGCAAAGAAGTTTGAGTTTGACCCCGAGGATGAAGAGTTCTTCAGTAAGGTTGGTTCCTTTGGCGTTCCAAAGTTCGACAATGAGATGCATGGAGGCATCCCTCGTGGTTTTACCCTGATTGCATTTACAGACACTGGTTCAGGTAGCGAATTGTTCGCCAAGCAATTCACTTCCCCAGCTGAAGAATCAGAAAACACCCTCTACATCTCAACAAATGAAGGCCAGGCAGAGATTGTTCGAATTTTCCAGAAGTACGATTGGCCCATGGACATCAATGTTCGGACCATCGGAGAAGAATACAATTCCAACGTTCTGGAAAGGGAACTATTGGCAAGCAGATACAGGCTTGAAGGCTTCCAATTGGCCGACATCCAACGGCTCGCACAGACTCGTTTTGTCGACGATACAAACCAAGATTACCTGACAGAAGTTACCAACGAAATCATGGCTCTTGGTCCATACTTTAGGGCGGTTGTCGATAGCTTGGACTTCTTCCTTCAACGCGAAGACCCTGCACGTGTTGTGGCGATGGTCCGAATGCTCCAAGCCCATGCACAACTCCATCGGGGTTTGTTGCTCATTTCAGTCTCCACCAACGGTTTAGATCCGGCCATCAAACAGGAATTGTCCACTATTGCTGACATGGTGCTTTCCTTCAACGTCCGTACCATAGGTACAGATTTCGAAACCTCGATGGTCGTATCCAAGTTCCGTAACGCTCCAGAGAACCTCAAGATCCTCGTGTTCCGAGTAACTCCAGAAGAAGGAATCACTCCAGAAACAGTCGAGCGTATCGCTTGATACTGGCGAATCATCTGTGAACGAGTACGGTCCTTCGACGTCGATACGTCCAAAGAGGTCGGCATATGCCGTCGGGTCATGGGGAAGCGCGAGGCTACCGGCGGATATGACCCATCTGGTATTGATCTGGAGGCATGGACCGTCCTTGAAGCTCAACTGGAAGCAACCATCCCCAACTATGATCGTGTCAACAAATTGATGACATTTGGGCAAGATAAGCGTTGGCGAAGAAACGTTCGAAATCACGCTCGCCCAGGAATGAAAATACTCGAGGTAGGATGTGGGCCTGGTTCCTTCGCTGAAGATCTTGTGGGTTTGGATGTGACCTGCTTGGACCCTTCGCCAGAAATGCTGAAAGTGGCCAAAAAGAGAGTCGATTCAGCGCGAGCAGAACGGGGCGAAGAACCAGCAGTTTATGTCGAAGCCATTGCAGAAGAGATTCCGCTCGAAGACAACACCTTCGATATGGTCTTCTGCTTATTTTCATTCCGTGATTTCCAAGATAAGCGAAAAGGCTTGGAAGAAATTTACAGGGTTTTGAAACCCGGTGGCCAACTGGTCATTTGTGATGCTGGTAAAGCCAATTGGCTCCATGGTCTTGCAGGTCGGATTTGGATGGCCACTGTCGTCCAATGGCTTGCTCGAATCGTCACCAAGGACAAGAATCATCCTTGGAAGGGTCTCGCCAACACATACTCGCACTATGGTACAAACGGGTACTACAGGACCATGATCAAAGAGGTTGGCTATCAAAATGTTCAGGGCCGATTACTTTGGCCATTTGCCATGGCGAGTCGTTTCCGGGGCACAAAGCCCGAGCAATGACCATTCGTGCCAAATGGTGCTCGTGGAAACACCCCATTATCCTCATAAACCCCCTACCGTTCAGCCGATTTGCTGGTGTTTATCTTGGGTATGGCCGACGTCCTTCGCAAAATCAAGCAAGCTGAACAAGATGCGGAAAAGCAACTTGCAGATGCCCAAGCAGAAGTCAGTAAGATTGCAGCTGAGGCTCGTCGCCAATCTGTTCAACTCATCGCCGATGCCACGGATGGCTCGGTCGCTGACACACAGGCAACACTCGATGCTGCAAGAAGCAAAGCAAACAAGGAAGCAGAAGGCGTGGCAAAGGACGGACAAAAAATCGTCGACGCTATCTCCTCTTCCGCCGCCGATCGAAAGGACAAGGCTGTTGCCCACCTCCTCGACACAGTAAATTCCCAATGAGTTGGTTCCAATGTTCGCAACCGCTGAAATGTCCCGCCTCACCGTGGCGGCTCCCGTCGATAAGATGGAAGAAGTTCTGCGAATGTGCGCTTCGCTTTCATGCGTTCACATTGAGGAGTACGGGCATTTCCAAGACGGCATTGGCGTTGGTCGAGCGCTTTCAACTGAAGGTGCGAACAAAACCAGCGCCATGCTGACCAAAGTACGAGCGGTCTCCTCTTCAGTGCAAGCCATCAACACCGATGGCCCTATGCCTCTCAACGAAGCGAAAAAACTCGTCGACGCCTTCGAATCCAAGATTGACGCCGCCCTCGCCTACCTCGACACCATACGTGACAGCGAATCTTCGATCGCCACACTCAAAGAGCAACATCAAGTTCTTGAGCGACTCGCTCCCCTCGACATCCCCCTTGAATTGATGGGCGGATTCGACGGCTTAGAGGTCTATGTTGGCGAGACACCTCGTGCGAGCAAAGCAAAATCCATCTTCTCAGCATTGAGTTCTGAAATCCTGCTTCACAGCGCTCCAGGGATCGTTGCAGTCGCATGCCAAACACAGCATGCAGCGGAAGTTCAAATTTGCCTGGCTGAACTTGGTGCAAAGGCGGTTCAAATCCCTGCGGGAGAAGGTTCTCCAGCAAAGAAAGCAAGCAGCGTCCTCTCTGAGATTACCTCCTTGGAGAACACAATTGCGAGCACACAAGAGGCTCTTGAGGCATGGGTTGGCCGAAACGCACGCTCACTCGTCGCTTTGGAAGAGTACCTCACTCGAGAAGACGCCATCTACACATCACCGACCTTGGTTGCTGTTAGCGACCAAGCCTTCGCTCTTGATGCATGGGTGCCCACCTCTCAAACCGAAATGGTCGCTTCCAAACTCGATAAGGTGGCATCTCACGTCGCCGTTGAAGCCTACGTCGACCCGCACCACGCACACGGGGATGACGAGCACCACGAGACTCCTGATGTTGCCAAGGAACTGGTCATGCTCTCTGATTACCTTCTTAGGACCAAACAATCTGTTTTCCAATTCTTCAAGTCCATTGACCTTGATGACTCAGGAAAAGTAGACAGCTATGAATTCCAGCAAGCCCTCAAAGCAGCAAATGTGGCAGACCTTCCACCATGGGACATCGGACCCTTGGTCAAAGCGATGGACTTGGACGGGGATGGGCGAATCAATTTGCCAGAACTTGATATATCTCTCACTATGATTCGGGCCATGCCTTCAGAAGACGACCATCATGACGAGCCAACCCCCCCGATTGAATTCGAGAATGGCAAAACCACACAACCATTCGAACTCTTGGTCGACCTTGTTGGCCGGCCGAAGTATGGAACATTCGAACCATCGATGCTCATCATGATGACCTTCCCGTTCATCTATGGAATGATCCTTGGTGACTTTGGCTACGGGGCAATCCTCGTTGCGCTCTCTCTATGGCTCGGCTCCAAACCATTCGCAGTGGACCCACTTGCACAGAAGGGTATGACCGTCCTCCGTTGGATGGGTGTATGGTGCATCATTTGGGGCATCATCTTTGCAGAAGGGTTTGGATTTGTCTGGGACGGTAGCATGTATGTCGACGGTGTCCTCAAAGAAGGCTATCGATGGGGACCTGATATTGCCATTCTGACCAGTTTCTACGGATGGGCTCACGATGTGCTTGTCATGCCAGAATCTCTCGCTGTATTGCTCGGTCTTGGCGATGGAAGTCATCCATTCGTCATGATGCCGTTCCACCGAGCAAGTGCGGGTCACGGACTTGAGCAATATGTCTCTCTCGCAGTCTACCTTGGTGTATTCCACATCCTCGTTGGACTCATCATCGGCTTTTTCAACGTCAACAAGGCTCATGGAATGGCCGCTGCTTTCTTCGAAAAGGGATCATGGCTTATGATTCTCGTTGGCGGCTTTATGATCTGCAGAAACTTTGTCATGGGCTACAATGAGTTGTTCGAAGTGCAACTTCTCTGGAATATTCTCCTCCTCGGAGGTATTGCTTGCCTCATCGTTGGCCTTGCCATCTACGAAGGATTTGGTTGGGCTGGTGGTATCATTATGGGTCCAATCGAAACGTTTGGATTGCTTGCAAACACCCTCTCTTACCTTCGCATCATGGCGGTTGGTGTGGCTGGCGTTAAAATCGCTGAAGTCTCCATCATTCTCGGCTGGGAAAACATCCTCAAGGGCCTTGAAACCGGTGGAGCGGGTGGTTATCTGACCGTCGCCTTGTGCGCAGTCATCTTCCTCTTTGTCCAGGTCTTCGCTCTTGCCCTCGGCATTCTCTCACCAACAATTCACGCTGCCCGTCTCCACTTTGTGGAATGGATGGGCAAATTCTACGACGGATCCGGCCGTGCTTTCGCACCGCTCGGTGGCCGTCCCCTCCACGTTGAGGGTCAATCATAGTCCACGGACACAAAAAAACACGGAGGTAGCAAATATGAACGCAAACACCCTAAAAACGAGCCTAAGAACATTGATCCTACTGGCAGCCATCACCATGGTCGCTCAAGGAGCAGCAGCAGCAGACGCAACCGGAGCATCAGACGGTGACGGATACACAGCCATTGGCGCTGGTATCGCACTCGGTCTGGCCGCAATCGGTGCAGGTCTGTCCCAAGCAGCCATTGGCAGCGCAGCTGTCGGTATGCTCGCAGAAGACGGAAGCAAATTCGGACCAGCATTGATTTTCACTGCTTTGCCTGAATCCATCGTCATTCTCGGTGCTCTACCACTCTTCCTTTGAGGAGGAAGAACGGTTCCACGGCCGATCTTCGGCCAACTGAAATCACACTTACGGAGGAAATACAATGACGCTTGAAACACTTGCAAAAGACATCTCAAAATCAGCTAAGGCAGAAGCCGACGCTATGATTGCAGAGGCTCAAAAAGAAGCCGAAGCAATTGTCGCTGAAGCCACTGAAAAGGCTGCAACCATCCGTTCGGAAGCGGCCAGCCGCACCGAACGTGAAGCAGAACAGATTGCCCGCGAGGTTGTTGCGAGCGCTCGTCAAGCCAACCAAAAAGAAATTCTAGTCGCACGCCGAAAGGTCCTCGACGAGACTCTTGCGGCAACACGAGCAGAACTCAGCAGCGCCAAGATGAAGGGAAGGGCTAGTTTGCTCAAATCCCTCATGGCAAAGGCAGATGAAATTGGTAACGATTTCAACGTCCGACCTGTAGAAATGGATCGAAAGGCGCTCTCAGAACTTGCAGGAAAGCGAGGAATGGGCGACGCTGTTGAAGGTCTGGGCGGATTCGTCCTCGAGGCTACAGACGGTTCGGTGTCCTATGACATGCGCTTTGACACACTTCTCGATGCATCTTGGAAAGATGAATTGAGTGCAACTACCAAAATTTTGTTTGATTGAGGGATTCGAATGGTTATGACAGGAAACACACCCTATGTTGCTGCCCGAGCAAAGTCTCGTCGGCAGAAACTTGCGGACCGTGCCCGTCTTCGCCAATTGATTAGCCAATCACCAGACCAGTTGACGGTTGCCATTGGCGACATCGGCTACCGAACTGAGATGGACATGTACGCCGGACGGTTGTCTGGTGGCGATTTGGTGGAAGCTGCCCTCACGCACAATTTAGAACATGAATTGGATAAGATGGTCGGCCTATGCAACGGTAAAATCCGTTCTATGGTTGAAATTTACACCTCGCGCTACGAATACCACAACGCTAAGGTTGTGTTGCGGGCCGTCGTCAACGATGTGGAAATGGAAAAAATCACACATTCAATCCTCCCCGAATTGAACGATATCAACACCCCTTGGCTCAAGATCATTGAAAGCGCTGATGACCTCAAGTCTGCATCAACACAGATGCGACGCAAGTCGTTTGGTTCAGCGCTTGCTGGCGTGCCTGAAGATGGCCGCCTTTCTGATTATGAAGACGCCCTTGATCGCCATTACTTCTCGAACGCTCTCAAAGCCCTCACAGGGAAGGGACCTGATGTCCGTTTCCTCAAGGATTTGGTGGCCAGTGAAATCGATCACCGCAACATCCTCAACGTCCTCGAAGCAGGGGCCGTTGGTTTGTCAAACGAACAAATCGTAGAATTGCTCATCCCAGGTGGACGAGTTGTTCCTAAGCGCGCTTTTTCCGCCATTGCTACCGGTGGAAAGGACGCCTTGCTCGATCTGCTTCGTAATGCACCAAGATTCGATGGAGCCTCGTTCGAGGAAGCACTCGCCACATCAACCGAAACCCGCAGCCTCGATGCTGTGGTCACATGGTTGAAGGAACGGGAACACAAGATGATGGCTCGCATGAGCTTCTTGCACCCCGTTTCAGCACTGCCAGTCATTCACTACATCGCCATGAAGGTGCAAGAAGTGGATGACTTGAGACTTATTGTACGAGGCCGCCTAGCGGGCTTGCCAACCGATGTGCTGGAAGCACACATACTGAACTGAGGTGAAATGAATGGATATCGCTGTTGTAGGTACGCCGGAATTCACTCTTGGTTTCCAACTCGCAGGTGTTGATCACTTGCACAACCCTGAAGGTGAAGACGCAATGGTTTCCACTTTCAAATCACTACTCAACAACAAAAGCGTCGGGATTGTCGTGGTCGACTCCGCAATCCTCGCTGCACTGCCAGAGCGTCTTCGTGACCAACTCTCGGCATCCGTCTCTCCGACCGTGCTTGGCATTGGAACGGAAGAAGACACCACTTTACGAGATACAATTCGTAAGGCAATAGGAGTCGACCTTTGGAAGTAATGTTCCAACAAAAATGGAGGAAATAAAAATGAGCAATGAAGGAGTAATTTACCGGATATCTGGTCCTGTTGTGACCGCAACCGGCATGAGCGCAGCTATGTATGACGTCGTTCGTGTTGGGCACGAAGGTCTGATGGGCGAAGTGATTGAACTGCACGGCGAAAAAGCCGTCATTCAAGTGTACGAAGACACATCGGGTATTCGACCCGGCGAACCAGTTTTGAACACCCAAGAGACCCTGTCCGTTTCACTCGGACCCGGACTTTTGACACAAATCTATGACGGTATTCAGCGTCCTCTCCCAACATTGGAGAAGGAAATGGGTGTGTTCATTACCCGTGGTGTCGATGCAGATGCATTCGACCTCGAGAAGATCTGGACCTTTGAACCACAAGTCGCAGTTGGCGACGAAGTGGTCGGTGGCCAAGTCATCGGGCACGTTCAAGAAACTGAAACAATCATTCACAAGATCATGGTCCCTCCAACCGCAAACGGTACTGTGAAGTCGATTGAATCTGGTGACTTCAACGTCACACAAACAATCTGTGTGCTCGAAGACGGTACTGAAATGCAGATGATGCAGAAGTGGCCGGTCCGAACCCCTCGACCATTCCAACAGAAGTACGCTCCTGATACACCTCTGATCACCGGTATGCGAATTTTGGATTTCTTGTTCCCGCTCGCAAAGGGTGGTGCAGCAGGAATTCCAGGTCCATTCGGTTCTGGAAAGACGGTGACACAGCAGTCTCTTGCAAAGTACTCTGACGCACAACTTGTGGTTTACATCGGTTGTGGAGAACGTGGAAACGAGATGACTGAAGTGTTGGACGAATTCCCTCACTTGATTGATCCAAACACCGGTAAGCCGCTCATGGAGCGAACCGTGATGATCGCTAACACCTCAAACATGCCTGTGGCTGCTCGAGAAGCATCTGTGTACACAGGAATTACCATCGCAGAATACTTCCGTGACATGGGCTACGACGTCGCTCTCATGGCTGACTCAACCTCTCGCTGGGCAGAAGCAATGCGTGAAATTTCCTCTCGTCTTGAAGAAATGCCTGGTGAAGAAGGATACCCTGCTTACCTCTCGTCCCGAATTGCAGAATTCTACGAACGAGCTGGACGTGTCGAAACCCTCAGCGGTGATGATGGTTCAGTCACCGTCATTGGTGCTGTGTCTCCACCTGGTGGTGACATCTCCGAACCTGTGTCTCAAGGTACCTTGCGAATTGTCAAGGTGTTCTGGGGTCTCGATGCTGGACTTGCCCGACAACGGCATTTCCCTGCAATCAACTGGCTTAACTCGTACTCCTTGTACCCACAAAGCCTCGACCAGTGGTTCCGTGACAACATCAGTCAAGACTTCCCAGAAGTCCGAACTCAAATCAGCGGTCTGCTTCAGATTGAATCCGAATTGCAAGAAATCGTCCAACTGGTCGGTTCCGATGCTCTACCAACAGATCAGCAACTTACCCTTGAAGTCGCTCGTATGATTCGTGAGTTCTTCTTGCAACAGAACGGTTTCCACGATGTTGACGCTTACTGTGACATCCACTTGCAATACAAGATGGCCAAGGCCATCTTGTCCTTCCAAGACGCTGCAAAGTCTGCAATGGCGAGCGGCGCACAACTCAACGATGTTGTCAACGTTCCATCCCGATCTGACCTCATGAGAGGTCGATTTGAGAAAGGATATGTCGACGCCATCGAATCGATGGTCGACACCATGACTGCCGAAATAGCCGCTACGGTGGAGGACAACTGAGGAGAGGATTATCATGACTGGAAAAGAATACCGAACCATTACCGACGTGAAGGGACCTCTGGTCTTTTTGAACAAGACTGAACCTGTTGCCTTTGGTGAAATCGTCACGCTACGACTTTCCAATGGCACCATCAAGAACGGACAAGTGCTCGACACCTCCGATGACCTCGTCATCGTTCAAGTGTTCGAAGGAACCTCCAAAATCGACCGAGAAGCAGGTGTCACCTTCATGGGTGACGTGTTCAAGCTCCCTGTGAGCACCGACCTCGTCGGACGAATTCTCGATGGTGCAGGACGACCACGTGACGGCGGTCCAGAAATTGTCGCTGAACAAAAGGAAGACATCATTGGTGCTGCAATTAACCCTTACAGCCGACAAAGTCCGAATGATTTCATTCAGACGGGTGTCTCTGCTATCGATCTCTGTACGAGTCTTGTGCGTGGACAAAAGTTGCCGATTTTCTCTGCATCGGGTCTGCCTCACAACGACATTGCTCTCCAGATTGCTCGACAAGCCAAACTCAAGGATTCTGATGAAGAATTCGTTGTTGTGTTCTGTGCTATGGGAATCACCGCTGAAGAATACAATTTCTTCCGTTCCGATTTGGAGCGAACAGGTGCGCTCGAAAACGCTGTATTGTTCGTCAACCTTGCTGACGACCCTGCTGTCGAGCGAATCATTACACCACGTCTTGCTTTGACCGCCGCTGAATACCTGGCGTTTGAGAAGGACTACCACGTTCTTGTCATCTACACTGACATGACCAACTATTGTGACGCGTTGCGACAAATTGGTGCAGCACGTGAAGAAGTTCCAGGACGACGTGGATACCCGGGATACATGTACACTGACTTGGCTATGCTCTACGAGCGTGCTGGTCTTGTCAAGGGCAAGAAGGGGTCCATCACTCAATTCCCAATTTTGACCATGCCTGGTGACGATATCACCCACCCGATTCCGGACTTGTCTGGATACATTACTGAAGGTCAGATTGTTATCTCTCGTGAGTTGCACCAACAGGGTATTTATCCGCCGATCAACGTTCTTCCATCACTCTCTCGTTTGATGGGGTCCTGTATTGGTGAGAAGACCACCCGTGAAGACCACAAGTCTGTGTCCGATCAGATGTACGCTGCGTACGCTCAGGGCCGTGAACTCCGTGGATTGGTAGCGATTGTCGGTGAAGATGCACTGAACGAGCGTGACAAGCAACTGCTTGACTTCTCGGGCGTCTTCGAAGACAAGTTCCTTCGACAAACACGTGACGAAGACCGTTCAATCGAAGAAACCCTTGATCTGTGCTGGACGTTGATGTCTTCAATCGACACCAAGTACCTCGTTCGTCTCGACCAAAAGTGGATTGACAAGTACCACCCAGATAACAAGGCTTGAACGTGCTGAAGCAAACTGGAGGCAAAGAACATGGCACTCGACATCAAGCCAACCCGAAGTGAGTTGATTAAGCTCAAGGGGCGCATTAAGCAAACCAAGAACGGGTACAAGTTGTTGAAGATGAAGCGGGACGGTTTGTTCCACGAATTCCGACAACTCTTGGCTGAAATGATTGAGGCAAAGCGTGACCTCACTGCGACCTATCGCCTTGCAAAACAACGCATCGACTTGGCCAACGCCATCGAGGGTGGTCTTGCAGTACGTGCAGCCGCTATCGCTAACACTGGTCACCCAGAAGTTGAGGTCGAACGCCGAAACATCATGGGTGTTGTTGTCCCTAGCGTCAGTGGAACCAACCTCAAATCAACCTTCCAAGAGCGTGGTGTTGGATACATTGGTTCTTCACCATACATTGACGAAGCAGGTGAATCATTTGGTAATTTGATTGAAAAGATTGTTCGTGCTTCAGAAATGGAAGCTACACTCAAGCGCTTGCTCCAAGAAATTGAAGCCACAAAGCGCCGTGTCAATGCGCTCGAGTTCAAAGTGATCCCTGAGCTCGAAGAGGCACGAGTATTCATTCAACTTCGACTTGAAGAAATGGAACGCGAAGAAACCTTCCGTCTCAAGCGATTCAAGAACAAGTGACGATCATTTACGGGCAGGTGCTGTCCGTATGTTTGAAAACCATGAGGGATTCATTGATGGGGGAGGCTTGCCCCCGTTGAGATGAGGGGAAGCCATGAGTGACGATGCGCCAGCTTCTCCTGAACTTCAATCAATGGAGGCTCACAAGGACATCTGGTCACAACACGAGCTTCTTCAGACCATATTGAGCCGTCATTTCAATGTCCATGGCGTCATTGGTGGAACTGTATTACCAGCATGGAATGTCACCACCAAAGGTGATGATGATGCGCATCAACAGCTTGTTGTCCTCAATGATCATCTTTTGAAATTGGGTTGGGTGGCAAAATTACTCATTGATGAACCATGGGTGATCCAAATACTCCCAATTCCAGAACGTCAGTTCCCCTCAAACGGGTTCCAGCGATTGATGTGGATCATCACAGCCCTTACCCTTACCCTTGCCGGTGCATACTGGATGAAAGGGGCAACCCCTGAGGGGGGGTGGTTCAGCGACTCATCCCTCATTGACGCCTTTATTGGCTACACTCTTCCCGTGCTTGCATCGGTGTTCATTGCCTCACACATTCAACGCTATATCGCAGGGCGCTATGGTATGCGGGTGGGGCATATCGTGCCCGTTCCAGAGCCATCGATTGCCCTATGGAGCCTTGGCGCCCTACCTAAATCGATGCTGATTTGGCCTTTTGGCCTCTTCTTAATCCCAACACTTCCTCGAATGGATGCGCGTTTGTGGCCAGACAGGAAAGCGCTTGGTTGGTCTGCAGTGAGTGTTCCAGCAACGCTTGTCTCTCTTGGTATGCTCTTCTGGGGTGTTGGTTTGTGGCTCACTCCAGATTTTGTTTCGATCACAAGCGAGCAAAACATGGCCTATCCACCCCTTGCAGTTGAACTCATGAGTCAACTGATGCTTGGTGACGGGTATGAGCAATTGCTGGTTTGGGCGCATCCCTTTGTGCACGTTGGGGCCCTTTTGACTTTCTTTGGTTGCCTTTCAATGCTCCCAATCCCAACATTCCCTGGAGGGCGCCTTATGGTTGCTCGTGCAGGTCATGGTGAGGCGAGGAGCGGTTCAAATCAGATCTTTATCTTCCTTCTTCTCCTTGCTTTCGCATGGATGTTTGATGCCTTCAATGGGCTGAATATCTGGCTTCTTGTGCTCTCAATGGTCGTTCCACTTCTGCTGTTCATGGGCTCAGATCGTCGAACACCAATCGTACTTGATGAACCGAAAGGATTGGAACTCTCATCGATAAAGAACATGGGTCTTGTTGCTCTAGCGATTGTCATCCTCGCCCTCCCTCAACAAATCCCTTTTGCCGTGGATGAAGATTGGGATCAAGAAGTATCGTACTCCATCGATGATTTCGGAAAAGCGGTATTGCACAATGGTACATGGAGTGCTGAGGTGAGCATCACCGTGCAAAATCCATCCTCACTCGAACGCAGTTGGGCTGTTCTCGAAGATCGATACGATACCAACCTCAATGCATGGACTGCTGCGTGGGATTGTGATGGAGAGGATTCAATTTCGATCGCTGAGGGCGGTTGTGGAAGTGTCCTCCCTCCAAACACACAAACAACGGTCGTGTTAAACCTCACATGGATTGGTGCAGCTGATGCTCCAGTAGCCACAACATTTGGGATGCTCACCGCCTCGCTTTCAACCCTGAATGTTGAATCAATCACCATTCAACCAGACCTCGATGTCTTTGTGGCATCAATGTGGGCTTTTATCGAAGAAAACGGTGAACTGAAGCGTTGTTTGTCCTTCGGAGGAATCAGTGATTCCTCGATCAATGCATCGCTTCCTCATGCAGTTGATTCCTTTGAAATCGATGCACGTCTTCATTGGATTGAAGGTCATGATAGCCTCAACGCTTCATTCGATGAACGACCAGAACGATTGTGCATACGTGGACTCGACCCTGTTCTTCTCCAAGCATCTACGCTGGATGAGGTGCTCATTGATGGTGTTCGATTCCACGCCGGTTCCCCGACCTTGCCGATGACAGCGGTTGTACCAGAAAGCGGATGGAAGATCACGCCAAGTCCGACCACGGGTTGGGGCTTTGAATTGGGTGCTGGCACCATCATGAGCGCTACAGGTGAAGCCTGTCCGCTGAATGCAACCCTAGCAACCCCTCTTCCCCCTGCATCAGGTGATTGGATTTGGGACCTTGACGTTCGAGAAATATCCAGCATACCCTCGATTGCAAATGGAACTCAAAATCTGACAATTCAAATGCCTGATGGCTCAACAGTCGTTGTTTGTTCCGAACCACTTTCTCCTCTTCCACGTCTGAATTTTACAGTTGAAGAAGGGCCTGAAGTCATCCTCATCAGATCAAATGTCGTCCACCGTATGTGGTCAAATGTCTGGATGGCGGCGACGAATGGAACAATGCTGACGCCAGATGGAGGTGCATTTAATCTCTATAATCCAAGCAACTCAACGGTTGCAGTGCAATTGAATTTCGAGGGGAATGGTGCTCAATGGAGTGACATTTCGTCAACCTCTCAATTGCAACCTGGCGATAATTTCTTTGAGTTTGAACCGAGTCAATCTGCACTCTCGACCATGTGGTTCGAACATGTTGAAGGCCAGATTGTGATTCATTTAGGCAGTTATGTATGAGGGGATGAGATGAACATCGCAATATTGGGGGCAGGTTCACTCGGCTCCCTCCTTGCAGGTTTTCTTTCGCAAGATTCGCAGATCGAACTTGTGGTTCACTCAAAGGGTGACCATGGGGCGATGATGGTCGCGAAAGGTCTTGAGATTCAAGGAGAAGCGTCGATGCATGTTCATGCAAATGATGCTTTGTTTACGCTGGATGAGGTTGGTATTCCAGAACAACTTGATGGATCTATCGACGTCGTCGTCCTTACCGGGAAAGCCCACTCTACTCCTGTTTTAGCAAAGCTTGCGCATCGTTTGCTCACACCCACTGGCATTGCCATGAGTCTCTCCAATGGACTTGGCCATGCTGAGGCGCTCATTGCTGCTCTTGGCCCTCACAGGGTTGTTTGTGGTACAACCACTTACGCTGCTTGGCGTCCGAGTCCTGGCGTTGTCCATTTCGCAGGCCATGGTACAATCGTCTTGGGTCAACTCCAAGGAGGGCCTTCAGCGCTTGAAGTCCAACCCCTGATGGACGCCTTTACGCGCAGCACATTGTCTATCTCATGGTCGGAACATGGCCCATCGACCGTCTGGATGAAGGTGCTTCTCAATATTGCAATCAACCCTATAGCGGCACTTTCAGGGGTCAAAAACGGTGAACTCCTCAAACCTAACCTCTTCAATGCAGCATTGGAAACCATGCTTGAGGGGGCGAGAATTGCACGCCAGGAAGGGGTACCTATTCCCGATGATTTAGAACTCGAACAGCAGTTACAAGCGGTGCTTCATGCCACTTCAGAAAACAAGTGTAGCAT
>Ga0208277_1000359_pt1 | contig 27490 bp, 31 predicted proteins | sample ETNtaG_5_FD_185782 | JGI IMG/M metagenome (GOLD analysis project Ga0208277, IMG submission 185782) | Marine microbial and viral communities from oxygen minimum zone, Eastern Pacific Ocean - ETNP201406SV205 (SPAdes) (version 2) | ecosystem: Environmental > Aquatic > Marine > Oceanic ...
ACTAAAAGGGGATTTTCTATGTATTGAATTTCTAGGTCCTCTAGATAGTTTTTTATTAAAGAAAATTTTTCTTGCGATTCCTTGGAAATTGATTGATCTATCATAGGGGCTTCTTTAATAAGACTTTCTAAGTTTTGATTTTTTGAATCTAAAATTCTCAAAGGATTTTTTTCTAATCTTTTTAAATTATCCTCATCTAGATCTTTTTTATATTTTGAAAAATAATCTTTTAATTTTTGAGAGTATTCTTGTTGATCTTTTTGAGAGCCAATAGAGTTAATTTCTAAAGTCATTTCTTTTTTTACTGAAAGTTCTTCAAAAAATAAATTTGATATCTCAAGCATTTCTAAATCAATGGCATAGTCATTGAAACCATATGCCTCCAGGCTAAGTTGTTGAAATTGGCGAGATCGGCCTTTTTGAGGACGTTCGTATCTGAACATTGGACCTTTATAGGATAATCTTTGTTGACCAGCATCTAGTAGTCCGGTTTCTATAGCCATGCGCATGCAACCAGCAGTACCTTCTGGTCTTAGCGTCATTGATTTCCCGCTTTTGCTTTCAAAAGTAAACATTTCTTTATTCACTATGTCCGATTGATCGCCAACTGACCTTTTAAATAAATCTGTGCTTTCTAAGATTGGGAATCGCACCTCTTGGTAGCCATAACTTTTAGAAATTATATTAAAGCTATTTTCCACAAAATTAATTTTGACTGTTTCAATAGGGTCTGTATCTTGCATTCCTCGCAACTTTGAAATCTTCTTCATAATAGTTAGACCTCTTTAAGAGAAAGCTTACTTTTAGATTGCTTAACTTTTTTTGCTTTCTTCCTAATTAATTTTTCGAGAGAGTCAATAAGATCTTTGTTTGAGAGTTTATGATCTGCCTTTCCATCTATATACACAAGATTATTTGGCGAAGCTCCAGTCAAGCCAACATCCGCAGCTTTAGATTCTCCTGGGCCATTTACATAACAACCAATAACTGCAACATCTATGTTTTCGGTAACATCTTCAAGTCTAGATTCAAGTTCATTCATTGTTTTAATGACATCAAAATTTTGTCTTGCACAACTTGGACAGGCAATGAAATTGATACCTTTCTTTCTTAATCTAAGAGACCTTAAAATATCAAATCCTACTTTAATTTCCTCACACGGATCTGAAGCTAGAGATACTCTTACGGTATCGCCTATGCCTTCCGAGAGAAGTTGTCCAATTGCTATAGATGATTTAATAGTTCCGCTTCTTTGTCCACCAGCTTCCGTTAAACCTAAATGAAGGGGTTGATCAATCAGAGAGCTAATCTTTCTATAACTGTCTGTCATCATAAAGATATCAGAGGCTTTGATACTGAGTTTAAAATTTTCAAAATTTTGTTTCTTAAGGATATTTACATGATTCATAGCCGATTCTACTAATGCATCAGAATTTGGTTCTCCATATTTTTTTTGCAGTTTTTTTTCAAGAGAGCCAGCATTTACTCCAATCCTAATCGGAATATCATGATGCGATGCGCAAGCAATTACTTCTTTTACTTTTTTTTCGTTCCCGATATTTCCGGGATTTATTCTCAAACAATCCGCTCCTTGTTCTGCTACCTGAATAGCAATCTTATAATCAAAATGTATATCAGCAATTAATGGGGCTTTTGCTTGCTCTTTTATTTTTCTAAAGGCTTTTGCAGAATCTTCGTCTGGTACAGAAACTCTAATTAAATCTGCTCCAACTTTTTCTAACTCTTTAATTTGTTCTACAGTTTTTTTTGTGTCAGTTGTCAGAGTATTGGTCATGCTCTGAACTGTTATCTCCGAGTCTCCTCCCACAGGAACATTTCCGACGTGAATCAGTCTGCTTTTCCTTCGCTTAATCTCTAATTGATTCAACTTTATTTACCTCGTTTACCCGAAAATGGGCATAGTTAGTTGCTCCCTTAATTGCTCTTGAAAAACTAATCTTTTGATTATCGATATACAAATTGGTCGCAGGAGCATAGCCTATTTTAAACCTTAGTGGTGAGATTCCTGAAAGCTCGTAATTTCCAGTTTGCATCAATTCATATAGAAGTCTTTCATTTTTATCAAAAACCACTACCCAACTTTCTCCTTCAATAACAATTTCAATCTTTCTTATTAAGTCTTTTGGGGTCAAATCATCTATGGCTTCGTCTTTTGAAAATAAGTCATTTTTAATTGGATTCTCATTAAATAATTCTTCCTCAGAAGAACTGGCTGATAAATCTTCATTTTCAATTTCTAAAGACTTTAGTGAGTTCTCTTCTGCAATATTCTCTGATAAATCTATTTCCTCGTCATCAGTAAAAGAAAACAATAAGATCATTAAAATAATTGAAATAAATAGAATGCCTCCATATTTGAGATAAGGGTTGTTAATGCTAGGTAAATTTAAATTATCTAAGAGGTTTTGAAACTTAGAATTTGTATCTGCTAAAGGTTCATCTTCTGATGATATTTCTGGCGGAGATATAAATTCTTCATAATCCTTAAGCGCTTCACTTGGGTCAATTTCTAAAAATTTAAAAAGTCGCTCTATTTGAGATTTTGCAAAAATTTCAGCTGGAAGTTTTTTAAAATCAGCGCTCTCAATTGCTTCGATGAATTTTGTGGGTATTTTTGTTTTATCTGAAATTTCTTTTACAGAAAGTTCTGATTCAAGAATTTTAGTCTTTAGCTGTTCGTTCCAGCTTTCCATAACCCTAAACTAAAACAAAGCAGACATTATTTCAATTTCTCTTTCTGCAGATTCTGGTGAGTCTGAACCATGCACAGCATTTTTAGAAATTGACTCTGCGAATTTCTTTCTAATAGTACCCTCTCCGGCCTCATCCGGATTGGTTGCACCCATTAAACTTCTATAACTTGTAATGCATGAATCACCTTCAAGAATTTGGACAACTGCAGGTCCTGAGGTTATAAAGTCTACAAGTTCATTGAAAAAAGGTTTTTCTGAATGCTCTGCGTAAAATTGCTTTGCGATTTCAGAAGAAATATTAGTTTTTTTGCTTTCCAAAATAGACAATCCTTTAGATTCAATCATTTCATTGATTTGATCAACAAAATTATTTTCAACTGCATCTGGTTTAATTATGCATAAGGTTTTTTCTGACATTAATCCTTCTCCTCTATCCAAATAGCCTGAATAGCTTCTAAAATTCTTTCGTTACAGTTCTCTTTCTTTCCTGTAAACCCCTCAAGAGACGTAACCATATTCATAAGATCCAAAAAAAGCAACTTTTCAGGCTCTTCTTTAGGATATTTTTCACAGAGACTATCTACGATGTCATAGGTATCTGGCCAATCCATTGTATTTAGTTATTGGATAGATCTTTTACAAGCTCAGTATCGAAATTAAAACTTTCGCCACAACCACATTCAGCTGAAACATTTGGATTCAAAAAAACAAGTTCTTGATTTAAGTTTTTTTTAACAAAATCAAGTTTAGTACCTTTAAGGAAAATAAAACTTTTATCATGGATAAATAAATTTACTCCTTTTACGTGGCCAGCGAGATCGTTTTCATCTTTGTCGTCGATTAAGTCAAGTTGATAGGCAAAGCCAGAACAGCCTGAGTCTTTTAAAGATATACGAATGCCAAGAGAATTATTAGCTTTAATCATTTTAGTTAAATGGCTAGCTGCAGTATTGGATATATCAAAATCTTTTGAAGAAATTCCTTTTGTTGAGTCTTTGGAGGGTTTTGGGTGATTTTCTGAAACCATATTTATTGTGTATTTAGGAATTTGTATTTCCAAATCTGCATCTTCTACTATTGTTTGACAACTTAATCTAGATCTTGATTCCAAACCCCAGGCTTTATCTAATAGATCTTCCTCGTCATCTGAAGAATTATTTAGGGAATTAAAACCTTCTGTAAAGATAACATGACATGTAGTACAAGCGCATGAGAGTTCACAAGCATGTTCTAAATCTATATCCTGGTTGAGAAGATTTTCACAAACAGAAATTCCTGACTCTGCTTCAAATTCTGCACCTTGAGGACATATTTCAGCATGCGGTAATACTTTGATTTTTGGCATTAGTCATTATTTCTTCTGCTTTTGAAGTCATCTATCGCCCTATGGATAGCTTCTTCTGCAAGGACACTACAGTGAATTTTTATTGCTGGTAATTCAAGAATATCTACGATTTCTTGATTTGAGATGTTTTGGGCCTCTTCTAGAGTTTTTCCTTTAAGCATATCAATAAGCTCTCCGCTTGAGGCAATCGCTGAACCACAACCATAAGTCTTGAACTTAGCATCTACAATCTTATTAGTGCCATCTATGTTTTCACATTTAATTTGAAGCTTCATTACGTCTCCACAAGCAGGAGCGCCAACAATGCCTGTGCCAACTCTATGAAAGTCTTTGTCTCCAGGCTTCCATCTTCCTACACTTGCTTCTTTAGGATTTTTTAGCGTTTGTTCAAATTTATCTACTACTTTCTGTGAATAAGCCATTAATTCCTCGCAATTAAAATTTTCAATTTATGCCCACTCTATTTTATCTAAATCTACCCCATCTTGATACATTTCCCATAAAGGTGAGATTTCTCTAAGTTTGTTGACAGAATCTTTCACAAGCTCTACTGTCTCTTTGACCTCTTGTTCATTAGTAAACCTTCCAAAAGAGAATCTTATCGAGCTGTGAGCAAGTTCATCTTTTCTTCCTAAGGCCCTTAAAACATAGGACGGTTCAAGACTAGCAGAGGTGCAAGCAGAGCCAGATGAAACTGCAATGTTTTTCAATGCCATTATTAAAGACTCACCTTCAACAAAGTTAAATGACATGTTAAAAATTCCTGGAAATGCGTTATCAATTGCTCCGTTTATGTAAACTTCTTCCATATCTTTTAATCCGTTCCACAGAATGTCTCTGTATCTAGATAGGTTTTTAAAATCTTCCGCCATCTTTTCGTTGGCAAGCTTAAAAGCTTCACCCATTCCTACAATCTGATGAGTTGGAAGAGTACCTGCTCTTATCCCTCTTTCTTGGCCTCCGCCATGAAATAAGGGTTGTAGACGAACCCTGGGTTTTCTTCTTATATACAATGCTCCAATTCCTTTAGGTCCATAAATTTTATGAGCAGAGAATGACATTAAATCTACTTCCAAACTTTCTATATCAATTGGAATCTTACCTGCGCTTTGAGCTGCATCAACATGAAAAATACTCCCATTTTGTTTAACAATTTTTCCTATAGTCTCAATATCATTTATAACGCCAATTTCATTATTGATATGCATTAGAGAGACTAAAACAGTATCTTCTCTTAAAGCTGCTTTTACTGACTCGGGAGTAATTATGCCGTCCTTGTTAGGTTCTAAATAAGTTACTTCATAAAATTCGCTTTCAAGCTGTCTGCATACATCCAGAACAGCTTTGTGTTCAATTTTAGAAGTAATTATGTGTTTACCTTTGTCAGAATAAAAATATGCTGCCCCTTTGATTGCCAAGTTATCTGATTCAGTAGCTCCTGAAGTCCATATTATTTCTCTAGAGTCACAGTTGATTAAGTTAGCAACATTTACTCTAGCTTCTTCGACCAATTCTTCAGCCTTCCAGCCAAATACATGTGATCTGGATCCTGAATTACCAAACGCTCCATCTACCGACAGGCAATCTTTCATTTTATCGACTACCAGAGAATCAACTGGAGTAGTAGAAGCATAATCAAAATAGTAAGTGTTCATTTCATCTAAAATAGGCCTGAATAATATCATGAAAATAATCATCTAAAAAGGTACATTTAATCCAAAACAAACAATTCATAAACTTATTACAAAGTATTGTACCTTTTTTATAAAAATACTATAATCCCTATCAATTAGTGCCATGAGATGAAGTTAAGGTACACTTTAGATGTCTGATAAAAAATATTTGTTTAAAAGAAACAACGTATGGTGGGTAAAGCTAGCTGTACCTTTGTCTTTAAGGAGCGAACTAGGTTATGACTTAAGGAGAACTACCGGCGAGAATGATTTAGATAAAGCTATACTCGTAAGAGATAAAATCATTGAAGAATTCAAAACAGAATTTCAAATCAGGAAAGTAAATGCGGATGATAAAGGCATTGTGCTCAGAGGAACTGAGCATATGCAAAAAACCGATATTTCTGACCCGCAATATTTTCATAAGGTAGTTGATTGTCAATATGCATGCCCTGCTCATACTAATGTTCCTGAATATATTCGTCTAATTGCTCAAAAAAAATACGACGATGCATATATGCTTAACTGGGAGTCAAACGTATTTCCAGGGATACTTGGAAGAACCTGTGACAGGCCTTGTGAACCAGCATGTCGAAGAGGAAGAACTCATGATAAACCAGTAGCTATCTGCAGATTAAAAAGAGTTACTTATGATTATAAAAATGATATTGATCCTTACCTGCCTGAGATTCCAAAAGTAAAAAATGGCAAGAAAATTGGTCTGATCGGTGCAGGTCCTGCATCTTTAACAGTAGCCAGAGATTTATTACCTTTAGGTTATGAAGTTACTATTTTTGAGAAAGATAATAAACCTGGCGGCTTAATGAGAACTAATATTCCATCTTTTAGACTTCCTGAAGAAGTCCTAGATGAAGAAGTTTACAGAATAGTCAAAATGGGAGCTGAACTTAAAACTAATTCTTACATTGATAGCTTAGAAAATGTTATTGATTCTTTTGATGCTGTATTCGTTGGTACAGGAGCGCCTAAAGGAAAAGATCTTGAAATACCTGGTAGAAAAGAAGCAAGTGAAAATATTCATATCGGGATAGATTGGTTAACAAGTATTGCCTTTGAACATACAAAATCAATTGGTAAGAAAGTTATTGTCATTGGAGGAGGAAATACAGCTATGGATTGCTGTAGAACAGCCATTAGATTAGGAGCAGATGACGTTAAAGTGACTGTTAGAAGTCCAAAGTCAGATATGAAAGCGTCTGATTGGGAGTTAGAAGAAGCTATCGATGAAGGAATTCCTATCCTAGATAATACCTCTCCAAAAGAGTTCCTATTAGATGATGAAGGCAAGCTTAAGGGAATGAAATTTGAAAAAATGCAAGCTCAATATACTGACGGTAAAAGAAAGTTGATTCCAACGGGCGAAGAAATAATTATCGAATGCGACGACGTCCTTTTGGCAATTGGTCAAGATAATGCTTTTCCATGGATAGAAAAAAATATCGGAATTAATTTTAATGAGTGGGATTGCCCCATTGTTGATAAAACAACAATGCAGTCTTCTCATCCAAAAGTTTTTTTTGGTGGTGATGCTGCTTGGGGTCCTGAAAATATCATATGGGCTGTAGCGCATGGCCATCAAGCTGCAATCTCTATAGATAATTTTTGTAGCGAAGTTGATTTATTCGATAGGCCTCCCCCTCTTACAAATTTAGTAAGTCAAAAAATGGGAATTCATGAATGGTCTTACGACAATGGTATTTCTCAGGAAGCACGTTTAGAAGTTCCTCATGCAGATTTAAAACAAGCCCTTAATGATCTCAAAATGGAAGTTGAATTAGGCTTTGATGAGAAACTCGCACTAGATGAAGCACAAAGATGTCTCAATTGCGATATGCAAACAGTTTTTCAAGAAAAGCTCTGTATAGAGTGTGATGCTTGTGTTGATATTTGTCCGACAGATTGCATTACATTCACTACAAATGATACAGAAGAAAAGGTAAGAGAAAAACTTAGAGTGCCAGCTTTAAATTTGGATCAAGATCTTTACGTATCAGGGAAACTTGCTACTGGAAGAGTAATGATCAAAGATGAGGATATGTGCGTTCATTGTGGACTTTGTGCTGAAAGGTGTCCAACTGGAGCTTGGGATATTCAAAAAAATAATTACATAGAAGCGCACAACCTAAATAAAGATAAAGTTAAAACCAAGGAAGTTGCTTAGTGGAAAATCCTGTAAAAGTAGATCCCATTAGTTCACTTAATGACTTTGTCATTAAATTTGCAAATGTAAATGGGACAGGCTCTGCAAGTGCTAACCAAATGTTTGCAAAGTCTGTTTTTAGGATGGGGATTCCCATTAGTCCAAAAAATATTTTTCCTTCAAATATCCAAGGATTACCCACTTGGTTTGAAGTGAGAGTAAATAACAAAGGCTATTTGGGAAGCAGAGGTGGTGTAGATGTTGCTGTTGCAATGAATCCCCAAACTTATTCTCAAGATGTTGAGGAAATTTTAGAAGGTGGTTACCTTTTATATGATTCAACTTGGAAAAGAAATTTCAATAGGGATGACATCACTATTATTGAAATTCCTTTAACGCAGCTTTGTGTAGATTCCTTTACTAATGCCAAGCAAAGAGCATTATTTAAAAATATTGCATATGTAGGAGCATTATCACCTCTTTTAGAAATTGAATATGAAGTACTTGAGAAATTAATTTCAGAACAGTTCGTTAGTAAGCCTGCTCTTATTGAACCGAATATAAAAGCTTTAAACATAGGAAGAGATTACGTTTTAAAGAATTTACCTTATCCACTAGGAATTAATGTTAAGAGAGAAGATAAGCTTAAAGATAAAATACTTGTTTCTGGAAATGATGCATGTGGATTAGGAGCAGTCTATGGGGGAGCTACATTTTGCTCTTGGTATCCGATAACGCCGTCCACCTCTGTTGCAGAAGGTTTTGAAAAATATGCTTCAAAGTATAGGGTTGACTCTCAGACGGGTAAAAATAATTATATAAGTGTTCAAGCAGAAGATGAGTTAGCTGCAGTTGGAATGGCGATAGGCGCCAATTGGAATGGAGCAAGAGGCTTCACTGCAACAAGCGGTCCAGGCATTTCCTTAATGAGTGAATTTTTAGGTTTGGCTTACTTTGCAGAAGTACCCCTGGTTCTTTTCAATATTCAAAGGGGTGGACCTTCAACTGGAATGCCAACTAGAACTCAACAATCCGATATTCTCTCTTGTGCTTATGCTTCACATGGAGACACTAAACATGTGCTTTTATTTCCAGAAGATCCTCAGGAGTGTTTTGAGTTTTCTGCAGAAGCTTTTAATTTAGCAGAAAGATTACAAACTCCTGTGTTTGTAATTAGTGATTTAGATATTGGAATGAATGATTGGGTTACAGACAAATTTGAATGGGATGACGAACAAAAATATGACAGAGGAAAAGTTCTTAAAGCTGAAGATTTAGATAAGATGGATAATTTTGGTAGGTATTTAGATGTTGATGATGATGGGATTTGTTATAGAACTTATCCTGGAACTCATCCCGAGAAGGGAGCCTTCTTTACAAGAGGAACATCTCATGATGAATATGCTAGATATACCGAAAATGGAGATATCAATGAGCAAACTTTAACAAGATTGGTTAAAAAATTTAGGACTGCGTCTGAATTAGTTCCTGATCCAATAATCAATCTTTCTGAAAAACAGGGAAGTTCTGGAGTAATTTTTTATGGCAGCACATCTGCAGCTATGTATGAGGCTAAAGATATTCTCAATGAAAATAATATTGAAGTTGATCTAATGAGAATTAGATCTTTCCCTTTCAACTTAGATGTATGGGAATTTATTGAAAACCATGACCTTATCTATGTGATTGAACAAAATAGAGATAGTCAAATGAGAACCTTAATTATGGCTGAAGGTGGAATTTCAGCAGAAAAACTTAGATCGTTAGTTTGGTTTAATGGCGATCCAATTCAAGCAAAATTTATTGCTAAGAAAATATATGAAAGAGAATCACAACAGGCCTTAATCACATGAGTTACTTTAAACCAATAAATAAACACCCTAATTTAGAAAAAAATAAATTAGGTCTCACAAGAAGGGATTATGAAGGAGGTGTTTCCACTCTCTGTGCTGGATGTGGCCACGATTCAATAAGTGCTTGCATCATTGAAGCCTGTTTTAGGTTAAATATAGAAGCTTACAAAGTAGCTAAATTATCTGGTATTGGATGTTCTTCAAAAGCACCGGCATATTTTTTAAATACTTCTCATGGATTTAATTCTGTTCATGGAAGGATGCCTTCCATAGCAACAGGTGCAAACTGCGCTAATGAAGATCTGCTTTATTTGGGAGTATCGGGAGATGGAGATAGTGCTTCAATTGGTATTGGCCAGTTTATTCATGCAATAAGAAGGCAAGTGAATATGGTCTATTTCGTTGAAAATAATGGAACATATGGTTTAACCAAAGGACAGTTCTCAGCAACAAATGACCTTGAATCTAAAAATAAATACGGTGAAGATAATTTATTTCCACCTATTGATCTTACTTCAATGGCAATTCAGATGGGAGCATCATATGTAGCTAGAAGTTTTTCTGGAGACAGAGATCAATTGGTTCCTTTAATTATGGGCGCCATCCAACATAAAGGTTTTGCGCTCTTGGATATTATCAGCCCTTGTGTGACCTTTAATAATCATGATTCCTCAACTAAAAGTTACGATTACATTAGAAATCACAATGAAGCTATGGGTAAAACAGATTTTGTTCCCTTAGGAGAAGAAATAAAGACAAATTATGATGATGGTTCAAGTGTAGAAGTAAAACTTCATGACGGTTCTAGACTATCGTTAGAAAAAACAGATCATAATTTTGATCCTACGGATGCAGGAAACTCTTTGGAATTAATCAGGAAAAAAAATAAAGAAGGAAAAATTATTACCGGACTTCTTTATGTAGATAATAAATGTAAGCCCTTGACTGAAATTATGGACTTACCTGACAAACCTCTTAATACTTTGGAACAAGATGAACTTTGCCCAGGTAGTGAGGTATTGGAAGAAATAAATAAAAGTTTAAGTTAAGTTTACGCCAAGCCTGTGTGCAATCTCTTGGTAAGATTCAACTACATCTCCAAGACCTAATCTAAATCTATCTTTGTCTAGTTTCTTTTTGGTTTCCTTATCCCAGACTCTACAACCATCTGGAGTAAATTCATCGCCAAGATAAATTTTTCCTGAGTTTTTTCCAAACTCTAATTTGAAGTCGACAAGAATTAAGTCTGCTTTAAGAAATAAATCTACTAAATATTCATTAATTTCTAAAGTGAGTTTTTTTAGAGTTTCTATATCATCTGCTTCTGCCCAACCAAAAGATATAATGTGATTATCATTTATCATTGGATCGCCTAAGTCATCATCTTTATAAAAAAATTCAAAAATAGGATTTTCAAATTTTATCCCTTCTTCTAGACCAAGACGCTTACAAATACTTCCTGCAGCGTAATTCCTCACTACACATTCAATTGGAAACATATCCAAAGATAAAACTAGACTTTCATGATCATTTAGTTCTTCCAAAAGATGACAAGCAACACCCTTAGAATCTAAATAATTCATAATAAAGTTATTGAATCTATTATTGACAGTACCCTTGCCAGCTAATTGTTCTATTTTTTTTCCATCAAACGCAGATGTATCATCAGTAAAATCCATCACAAGTTTGGATTCATCTGCTGTCTTATAAAGTTCTTTAGCTTTTCCTTTTGTAAGTAATTCTTTTTTTTCCATTTTGAGTTATGACAATGATTGGTTTATTTGTGAAATAATCTCATCTGATAAGTCTAGGTTCTCTCCATCCAAGCTGGTAGAGATTAGACACTCTTTAGAGCTTAATTCTTCAACTATAATCTCTACACCCGTGACGTCTGGTCTACGATCAAGCAAAGATCTTTTAATAGAGTATTCTAAATAAAATTTTCCATTGTTTCTATCTTCATCGATTATTTTATAGCCAGCCAGTAATAAAGATCTTCTCAATGCAGCCCAAGCTCTCGCAAAATTTATTCTGAGCTTGATTTTTGATAATCCTGAAGTTTCATCTGTTATGACTTCGGTTTTATCGCTGGCATTTAAATTCAAAGCAACTAATGAAGTTCCCGTTACCGGACCTGACGACGACAAATACTCATAAAATTCATTTATCAAATTATCTAATTTGTTTTCTTTAGACGGTACTATTTCCCAAGAATTATTCGCTTTTTTTAGTTGAGAAACAAAAATTTCAGAACTTGACTGTTGCAAACCTCTCTCGATTTTAAATATAAATTTTGAATCTTTATTATTGAAATTAAATACTTTCGAACTGATAGTTCCAGTATTCGGGTCAAAAGAATCTAAACCAAGATTGTTTTTGTTTTCAAGAAACTCAATAGTCATAGGCCAGGCAGCACTTGGTTCTAATCCTAAATAAACCCACCTTATTTCTCCAAGTTTATGAAGTCTAATTTCTCTTGAAGAAGCTGCAGAAAAAAGTTGTTTTGGTCTTGGGGTTGTAACTTTTGTTTGATCGATAGGAACTTCTGTCCCTCCAGAAATTGGATACCTGTCAACTATAAATGAGGAATCATTAAGAACTCCTTTTTCTAAGAGAATAGCTTCATTTTCTGAAGCATAGAGTAATTTCCTATCCGGTAATTTTTCCTTTGAATTGTTTGTAGCACAGGCAAACATAAAAAGAAAAATAAATGATATAACTAAGCTCTTCATAATTTATATTAGGTTTAACTCTTTTAGAGAATTTTTCACTGATTCTTTAAACAAATCATCAAGTTCCACCAAAGGCAATCTTATGCCGTTTTTTATAAGCCCCATTTTATATAGAGCCCATTTTACAGGAATGGGATTTGATTCGCAGAATAAGCTCTGATTGAGATTTTTTATTTGATCATCCAATTTTTTCGCTTTAGAAAAATCACTCTTAACAAATTGACAAATTTCACAAATAATTTTTGGTACTACATTAGAAGTAACCGAAATTGTTCCGTGCCCGCCTATTTTCAAAAAGTCTAAAAAAGAAAAATCATCTCCTGAATACAAGAAAAAGTTTTTGCTTTGAATATCTCCATCGCACAATTTTAAAATCTTAGTAAGGTTTTTCATATCCCCAGTAGCATCTTTAATTCCAATTATATTTGGATGAGAGGACAACCTTTGAACAGTTTCAGGTTCTATGAAGCTAGCGGTTCTAGATGGAACGTTATAAAGAATTTGAGGAATATCCACCTCATCAGCTATTCTTGCATGATGACGATATATACCCTCTTGAGGAGGTTTGTTGTAGTAAGGTGATACTAATAAAGCTGCATCAGCTCCTAAGTTTTTTGCCTCTTTCGTAAGATGAAGTGCTTCCTCAGTCGAATTAGCTCCTGTTCCTGCGATGATGTGCGCTCTTCCATCAGATATTTTTATGAAAAATTCTATTAGTTTTATATGGTCTTCAAAATCTATGGTTGCAGATTCTCCTGTTGTACCTACTGCAACCAATCCTGAAATTCCTGAATCAATTTGAAAGTTAATTAGTTTTTCAAGTGAGTTGTAGTCAAGCTCTCCTTTTTCATTCATAGGAGTTACAAGAGCTGTTATAGATCCTTCAATCGACATTAATGTTTTATAAATAAATTTTAATAGATGCTATTATTTCATATCTTAATAAATGTTGATTAAAAAAATGAAAGTGGGATCAAAAGTAAAAAACTTCAAAGCAGAAATGACTGGAAAATGTGATTTTAATTTAGCTGACTATAAAGGCAAAAAAATAATAATTTATTTTTACCCCAGAGACAACACGCCTGGATGCACTACCGAAGGAGAAGATTTTAGGGATAATTACAAATTATTCAAAAAAAAGAAAACGGAAATCTTTGGTGTTTCTAAAGATTCTTTGAAATCTCATGAAGGCTTCAAAGATAAATTTAATTTTCCTTTTGATCTAATATCTGATCCAGATGAAAAGGTTTGTAAAATCTTTGACGTCATAAAAGAAAAAAGTATGTATGGAAAGAAATATATGGGTATCGAAAGAAGTACTTTTTTAATTGATTCAACAGGAAAACTGATCGAAGAATGGAGAAAAGTAAAGGTCAAAGGCCACGTTAAGGAAGTCTTGTCAGTCTTAGATTAATTAATTAAGTCTTCTCTTCTAGGCCAAGCAACCATAATTGCTCTTAAAAAAGTTGTAATTGGTATTGCCAACAAAAAGCCCCAAAAGCCCCATATACCTCCAAAAATTAAAACTGCCGTGATGATTATAACTGGATGTAATTTCACTTCTCTACCTAGTAGCAAAGGCATTAAAACATTTCCATCTAAAGCCTGAATAATCAAATAACTAGTAATGAAAATATAAAAACTTGAGTCGAGCCCCCATTGAAAGAGTCCAATCAAAACAACGGGAATTGTAACTAAAATTGCCCCAACATAAGGTATCAAAACTGACAAACCTACTAAGATTGCTAAAATAATTGAATAATTTACCTCTTGAAAATAAAAAACAAATCCAGTTACAAAAGCAACTATTATCATCTCCAAGCCCTTTCCCCTTAAGTACCCATACAATTGAATATTAAGATCATTCCATATTTTTGTTAACAGGTTCTTTTTTTGGGGTAATAAAACTTGTGCGTAATCTATAAAAATATCCCTATCTTTCAGTAGGAAAAATACTAAAAAAGGAACAATAATTAAATAAAGTAAAGCATTCATTACAGCTGAGAAACCGGAATTAAGCTGTAATAAAGCATTTTGGAATAATGCAGGGATATAAGAAAAAGCATTTATTACTACTTCATCCAATTGATTTGATTGAAGTGCATATCCAGCCAATTGATTGGATAAAAATGTGTTTACTGATTCATAGATTTGAGGGATATCCGAAACCAAGAGCAAAATTTGTCTTGATAGAAATGGTAAGAACAAAAATATAGACAAATAAAACAAGCCGAAAACAAATAGAGTGACAGATAGAGCTAAAATTCTACTATTGCCTTTTTCTTCCATAAAACTCATTAATCCGTTGAGGATATAAGCGATTAAAATACCTACTAAAACAGGAGCTATAATCCCGCCCAAGAAATATAAAATTACTATTCCGATTGATAGAATAAACAATGCAGCGTATTGCTCATCATCGTAAAAATACTTATCAAAGAAATTTTTTAAAAAATTAACCATCTGTTTCTAGCTATATAATTCAATTATACTTTCTAAATGGCAAATAAATTATATTTATTATTATTTGTATTATTTTTTTCTTCCTATTTTCATTCAGTAATTGAAGAAGACCCTCTTCCATCATTAGGTGACTATTCCTCAGCTTCGATATCTTTATCAGGCGAATATGAATTGGGAAGACTCTGGTTAGCAATGTATAGAGGTTCAACAAAAGAGCATTCTGATCCTTTAATGAGAACTTATCTTGAAGATTTAATTTATCGCCTTTCAGAAACTAGCGAAGTAAGAGACAGAAGATTTGAATTCATTATATTAGAAGACAAATCGATAAATGCCTTCGCTGCACCCGGCGGAATAATAGGAATAAATTTGGGTATGTTTTTAAATACAGAGAGAGAGGGAGAGCTTGCTTCGGTAATGTGCCATGAATTAGCTCATTTAAGTCAAAGACATTATGCTAGATCTCAAAATAGAAATTCTCCTTTAGCAAATGCTCTTATGATCCTAGGAAGCATTGCAGTTGCTGCTGCATCCAGAAATCCTGAAGCAATATTAATTGCACCAGCAGCCATGCAACAAATGTCTATAAATTACACAAGAAGTAATGAGAAAGAAGCAGATAGAATAGGCTTCAATAATCTAGTTAAAGCAGGTTTTGATCCAAATGACATGACTATGATGTTTCAAAAAATGCAGAATAAATATCAAAAAGATGATTCCGAACAATTTTCCTATCTTATGACCCACCCTCTTCCAAGTGAGAGACTTACTGATATGAAAATTAGATCTGATAGTTTGAAAAAGACCTCAGAAAATTCTTTCAGAGATAATATGGATTTTCATTTGATGCAGAAACGCGCTCAAGTTTGGGCCGAAAAAGATTCAAAAAAACTAATAAAGATGTTTAAAAAAAATCAAAAATCGCAGAATAAAAATACCCGGGTTTCGAATAGATATGGCTTATCACTTACATACAAAAAAAATAAAGATTTTGAAAAAAGCTTTATAATATTAAGAGAGCTAATCAAGGAAATTCCTAATAATTTGGTACTAGAATCCAGTCTGATGGAGCTGCATCTTGCAGCTGGAAATTATTATGAAACTATATCACTAGGAAAAAATATATTAGAGATTCATGAAAATAATTACTCTGCTTCAGTATTGCTTGCTGATGCATATATTGAAAATGGACAGTCTGAAATGGCTGAGAAACTTTTAAAAAATTTAGCTAAAGATAGACAGACTGATCCTAATGTTTGGTTTAAACTCGCTGAAGCTCAAGGTTTATCAGGAAATATTCTAGAATTACATAGATCTAGAGCTGAATTTTTTATTTTAACCGGTAGACATGATGCAGCTGTATTTCAACTTAAAGAAGCTTTATCTCTTTCTCAAAATCTATTTGAAATTAGGGAAAGTATTATTAGGCGCTTAGAAGAGATTTTTGCAGCAAAGAGAGCTTTAACAGAATTATCCTAACCTGGAAATAGATCAGCAAAATTTTTTCCAGCTAAAAGGTGGATGTGAAGATGAAAAACTGTCTGCCCAGCTTTCTCCCCGTTATTAATTACTACGTTGAAAGCATCTTGAATATCTAATTGTTCTGCAACTTGTTTAACAACCATCATTAAGTGACCAAATAAAGCTTCGTCATTTTCTTTAGCCTCAGAAAGTTTTTGAATAGGTTTCTTTGGGATTATAAGAATATGAACTGGAGCTTTAGGAGCTATATCTTCAATTGCAATACATTTATCATCCTCATAAATAATATTCGAAGGAAGCTCTCTATCAATAATTTTTTCAAAAATTGTTTTAGTCATATTAAGCAAACATCTTATATCCAATGAAAGTTGAGAGTAAACAAATGGATGTAATTATTAAAGATATAAGATATGACAAAAGTATTCCATTTGTACTAGAAAATAAAAAGATTTCTTTGGTAAAGGCAGAAAAAGTTGTGAATGAACCTAAAAAACCAATAATTATTAATGGACTAATAAGCTCTTTATTTGAAAAATTTATTGCTAAAAAAATCCCTATCAAAAAACAACCAATTAAGTTTACAGTTAATGTTCCTAAAGGAAATCCTAAAAAAATCATCTTTGTAAGAAATGAGCTTAATAGGAATCTTAAAATTGCTCCAAAAAAAGCTCCAACTCCTACTAGAAGATAAATCATAACTCTTGGTGGGTCGTATAGGATTCGAACCTATGACCAATTGATTAAAAGCCAACTGCTCTACCAACTGAGCTAACGACCCAAAAAAAAGGGATTATACCTCTATTAAGGTGTTAATTTAATTAAATCTTGTTCTGCAAGTAAAGCAGCTCCAGAGTTTGGGTAATTACTTATAACTTCTTGTAAGAGAGTTTCAGCAGAGTCCAGATCTTCTAGATCAATCTTCGCAAGAGCAAGTTTGTATAAACCGTCTGCCTTTCTAGGATGGTCGTCAAATTTTGATACAAATGCAGTAAAAATTTCAGAAGAATCTTCAAACATTTCTTGGACTAAATATATTTCACCCAACCAAAAATAAGCATCGCCTGTATAAGTTCCATTAGGGTATGAAAGTATTAAAAGCCTTAAGTTTTCTGCTGCTTCAGAATATCTAGAATTATCAAGTAACTTCATAGAATTTGACCAAAGGCCAAATTCTCCTGAGTCGATATCTTCTTCAACGAGCCCTGATAAAGGATTTATAGATTGTTCTAAAGATTCTTCGGCTTGGGTTTCTTCAAATAATAGCTTTGTTTCTAAAAGATGAATTCTTTTATCCAAATCAACATATCTTATTTGGTTTGCTTCTTCCAACCTTGAAATAGTTAGGTTGTTTGTTTCAATTGAAGAAGTAAGAGATTCTATCTCCTTCTTCAAAAGATTTATTTTTTCTAGAAGAAGTTCTAAAGATTCGTTATTTTGAGAGATTATAAAATTAGAAAAACCCAGAAAAATAAAAAAAAGAAAGTTTTTTAGAATTTTCAATCTAATAAAGGGAGATTTCTACCCTTCTATTTTCAGCCCAAGCTTTTTCATTTGATGCGCTTTTAAGTGGTTTTTCTTCACCGAAACTTACCACCCTAATTTTTTTGCCAGACACTCCTTTCACAACAAGAAAGTCTCTCACCTCAAGCGCTCTTCTTTCTCCAAGTGCTAGATTATATTCTCTAGTTCCTCTTTCGTCACAATGACCTTCTAATCGAACTATTTTTGCCTTTTTGATTACAGGCAAATATTGCTCTAGTAAATTTTTATCTGTTGCATCCAGGGTAGATTTATCAAAATCAAAATAAACTTTGTCATCTAAATTAGTTTCAAGCTTATCTTCTTGAAGATACTCTTCCCCAGCTACAGAAGCATATTGCATTCTTTCAACTGAATCTGACACATTTGCTGCACAAGAATAAACCTGACAAATCACAGCTAAAATAAATATTCCTATTGGTTCCATAAATAGTCTCCTCATTAATAAAGCTCCTTCTTACGTGGTGATTATAATACTTTTAGACAAGAAATTTTATATTTAGTTTGTTTAATTTAGTAATGGTGACCAAGAAGGCTCTCTTACTGATCCATTTTTAACTGGTAATGAAAATCTTGATTTTCCATCTAAGGTGATCCCTCCTAAATAACCATTTGATCCATCTTTTGTTGCATAAATAATAATATTCCCATTTGGAGAAATAGTTGGCGATTCATCTAATGAAGTAGAAGTTAAGGTTTCTATATATCTGCTTGAAAGTTTTTTTGTTGCAATCTGAAAATTTCCATCATTCCCATGAACAAAAAATATAGATTTTCCATCAGGAAAATATCTTCCTCTAGCATTGTAATTACCATCTCTAGTTAATCTTTTTTTTCTTTTAGATTTTGTATTAATTTCATAAAGCTGGGGAGAACCTGACCTATCAGATGTAAAAATGATTTTTTTTGAATCTGGAGACCAAGATGGTTCTGTATCGATTCCATAGTGATTTGTAAGCCTTATTAATCTTTTATTTTTAATTGAATATGAAAAAATATCAGGATTTCCTGAAAAAGAGACGACCAAAGCTAAGCTTTTTCCATCGGGAGACCAAACTGGTGCACTATTTGTCATTCCCAAAGCCTGAATAGAATCTCTCTTTCCAGATTTTAAGTCTTGAATAAAAATTTCAGCTAAACCATTTTCAAAGGAAACGTATGCAATTTTTTTCCTATCAGGTGACCAATCAGGGGACATAATAGGAGCTTTTGAAGTAAAGAGAATTTCTTCATTTTTTCCATCAATATCCGAAATACACATTTGATATGTATCAGCATCTGAATTGATAACATATGCTAGTTTCGTATCAAATATTCCTCTCAAACCAGTAATTTCTTCATAGATTCTATTACTGATAATTTTTGAAATTCCTTCAATATTATCTTCACTTCCAACAATTTCTCCTTCTAAAATCTTAATTCTTCTATTTATGTTGAATAGGGAATATGAAATATTTAGATTTCCTAGAGAGTTAACAGAATTTACTTTTCCAATTACAGAATAATCCACCCCGAGTACTTTCCAGTCCCTATAATAAAAATCATTTTCCGAGGAAGGATATGAAAGCATCTCATTCACAGCTAAATTTTCAAATTCGCCAAACAAAAGCATGTTCTTTTCAATATTTTTAGATATCTGATTACCATAGTTTTCTTCAATGCCACTCTCTATACCAAAAGGAACAAATGCAACTTTTGATAAATTATCACTACCCTTTAAGATCTCTATTTCTAAAATAGAAAAAATACTATTTGAAACAACAAAAAATAATAAAGATAAAAATCTAATCACTCTATCTCCCCAGATGATTTGAAAACCAAATTAAAATTCCTGAAATTTTGTTCAAATAGTTTTCTTTCAAGAGATAAAACTTCTTCAAAAAAAGTCATTTTATTCATAGCAGTTAAAATTGATTCATTGAAAGAAGTATTTGAACTTGGCTCAATTAAACTAAAATTTAATATTTCACCAGATGGAGCAAGGTCTATTAATACCTTTGCGATCAAAGATTCACTTAAAGAATTTGGCTTTATCCAAATTGAGGAAATTCTTTCTTGGATAATAGCCGAAACTCTTAAAATGTCTTCCCTCTCCTTTGAAAGTTTAATTTTTGTAATTTCATTTTTTATATCTAATTTATTTATTTTAAATTTTGAAATAATTGAAGTTTCATCAGTGTTAGTTTTTTTATTAGTTGAAGAAGTTTTTTTTGTTTCTTTTTCAATTAAGGTCTTCGATGTAGAAGAATCAAACAATATGTCATCTTGTTGGATTAACTCGTAAAAATTTACTTTAATTGATTGTGTCTCATTAATATTAAGGTTTGGGACAGAAAACATTGAAAAAATCAAAGAGAAAAATAAAAGAATCAAAAAAAAAGTATTTAAACTAGTTAAAGCCTTATTCATTTTTAATGGGTTCAGTTATGAGATTGATAGAATCTGTTTTAAATTTTTTGATCAAAGACATTGTTTTAGCAACATTGTCATAAAGTGTTTCCTTATCTGCTCTTAAAAATATCTCAACTTTTGGATTATTTTTTAAAATTTTTTCAAACTGCTCTGCAAATAACTGAAAACTTTCATAAATTTCATTTTTTTCACCTAGATCAAGAGAGTAAAAACCCTCTTTGCTGATTGAAATAGTTAAATTATCGTCTTTGGATTTATTCAGAGCTTGAGCTTCTGTTTTTGGCAAATCAAGATCGATTCCTTGAATCATAAATGGTGTTGCCACCATGAAAATAACTAGCAAAACTAATGAAATATCCACATATGGAATTACGTTAATTTCTGTTAAAAGTTTTCTATTTTTTAGTCGTCTCTTGGACATTGAATTCTTGGTAAGTTATTAAAAGTTCAGATGTAAAATTTTCGTAACTCTTAATAATTATATCAATTGTCTTAACACTCCAATTATAAGAAATAAGAGCAGGAATAGCCGCGAAGAGACCCAAAGCAGTTGCTACCAGAGCTTCAGATATTCCTGGAGCAACGGCGTTTATTGATACCTGAGAAAGTTGTGCTAAACCGCTAAAAGCATTCATAACACCCCAGACAGTTCCAAATAGACCTATAAATGGGCTTACAGACGCTACAGTTGAAAGGAAAGATAATCCTTCTTCTAATCTTTCTTCTTGCCTATTAATTATTATTTCAGTTGACTTATTGATGCGGTCTTCAGCTATTTCAAAATTTTCTGCCTTTAAAAATTCTTCATGAGAAATAACAAAAATTTGAGATAGCCCAAAATTATCTTCTTTACGATTAAGTTCATTAAAAATTTTTTCAATATTTTTAGAATTCCAAAAATTGGTTTCAAATTGATAAATATCCTTTCTTGCTCTACTCAAAGTGAGCCACTTATCAAAAATAAACCACCAGGAAGTGCCAGCCAAAACAAACAAAATAATCATCACTAATTGAACAACTAAACTTGCCCCTAAAAATAAATCTACAAAACTTAATTCAGCTTGCATTTTTTCTTTCCAACATCCTTTTTCTTAGCTCCTCTGGAAGAGCAATTGGTTTTTTAGTATTAAGATCGACACAGCCGCATAATACATTAGCTTCACACATTATTTCTGAATTTATAACAACTCTTTGATTAAAGCTAAAACTAGCTTTCTTTAATTCTAAAAGAGAAGATTCTATTTTTATTAATTGATCTAATAAAACAGGTTTTTTGTAATGAATGTTTAATTTATTGACAATGAAAATAATGTTTTTGTCTAATAACTCGTTTTGTAGGTAACCACACTTTCTTAAAAATTCTGTTCTTGCTCTCTCAAAATATTTTAAATAATTAGCATAAAAAACTACGCCTTGTGCATCCGTATCTTCATAGTAAATTCTGAGCTCTAAGGTATCTGACATTAAAGATGGCTTTCTATATCTTCCTCAAAGAGAGATTTAAGTAGAACTATGAAGCTCTCCAAAGAAAAATCGCATGTATTATTAAAATCTTTAGGAAGATTATTGTTCACAGTATGGAGTGGGACTCTCACCTTGATAGGCCTATGATTGAATTTATAGATCAAAGCTGGATAACTATTTTCTGGAGTTGCAGCAATTACTTGATCCCACCAGCCTTCAAGAGGTTCTGCGCCTTGCCCATATCTCTTACATTCTATATACCAATTACCGAGAATAAGGTCGGGAAGATGTTTTTCTCGAGTCTGCTCCAATATTCTTTTTAAAGGTTTTTTTAATTCTAAAGAATCGTTCAATGCATTTGCAATTTCTCTTTCAAATGATGCTCCCTTATTCCTTGAATTTGTCATCAAGCAAAGCTCCCTTCAGAAAATTCTGCGTTGGAATGGACATTTTGTACGTCATCCAGATCTTCAATACTTTCAAGAAGATTGATAACTTTTTCAGAAGCTTCATCATCAAGCTCAACGCTATTTGATGCTTTCATAATCAACTCGTATTGATTGATTTTGATTTCATTCTTTTCTAGAACATTTTTAAGATTGTGAAATTCTTCGGCTTCAACAGAAATGATGAGATTATTTTCTTCACCCTTTTCTACTTCATCTGCACCATTGGATACAGAGAGGTCAAATATTTTTTCCTCGTCAGTATTTTCAACGACTATTTGACCAACTTTGGTAAATAGATAAGCTACAGACCCATCGGTACCCAAACTTCCCCCATACTTAGAAAAGGCGTGTCTAACTTCGGCAACTGTTCTATTTTTATTATCCGTCAAAGTTTCAACTATAATGGCGACCCCATTTGGACCATAGCCTTCATAAATGGTTTCTTCTAAATTTTCTGCTTCCTGATCTCCAGAGCCTCTTGCTATGGCTCTTTCTATTGTATCCTTAGGCATATTGGCTCCTAAGGCTTTATCCAGAGCCAGTCTTAATCTTGGATTATCTCCAGGTTCAGGTCCTGCTAATTTTGCAGCAACTGTTAGCTCTCTAATTAACTTCGAAAAGACTTTTTGTCTTTTTTCATCTTGACGACCTTTGCGATGCTTTATGTTAGCCCACTTAGAATGTCCCGCCACTATTTATCCTCTTCAAGAATTTTAATGGACAGCATTTCTAATTGATCTTGATCAATTAAACTGGGCGCATCGGAAAGTAAGCAGGTTGCTGATTGAGTCTTTGGAAAAGCAATTACATCTCTGATGGATTCTTGTTTACAAAGCAACATGATCAAGCGATCTAATCCAAAAGCAATTCCACCATGAGGAGGACACCCATAAGACAAAGCTTCCAAAAAGAAACCAAATTTTTCATCCGCTTCTTTTTTATTTATTCCTAAAATGGATAATACTTCCAATTGTTCATCTAGATTATTAATTCTCAGAGAGCCACCTCCAATTTCACTACCATTCAAAATAAGATCATATGCCTTTGCAACAGCTTTTGCCGGGTCTTTCTTCAGGGCTGAGAGTCCCCCTTGAGTAGCAGTAAAAGGATGATGTGATGGAGATAAGTTCCCTTGAATATCCTCTTCAAATAAGGGAAAGTCTGTTATCCATCCAAATTTATAAGCCTTTTGATCAATTAAGTTAAGATCTTCCCCTAATTTTTCTCTCAATGAGCCCATCGAATCATTAACAATATTTCTATGATCTGCACCAAAAAAAACAGTATCTCCAGAACTTAGTTCAAGCCTTTCAGCTAAACTAGAAATCTCTTCTTTAGAAAGGAACTTAAGAATTGGAGACTGAAGTCCATTTTCTAAATCATTAGAATCATTGACTTTTATATAAGCCAGTCCTTTTGCTCCAAAATTACCGACAAATTTAGTGTACTCATCTATTTTATTTCTGCTTATTTCTTGTTCAATTTTGAGAGCAACAATTCTAGCCTTTTCATTCTTGGCTGGATCTGCAAAAACCTTAAATGAAGACTTTTCAAAAATATCTTTCACATCGACAAGCTTTAAAGAGTTTCTTAAGTCAGGTTTATCTGAGCCATAATCCCTTATTGCTTCTTGATATTTAATTCTTTGGAAATCATCAAACTCTATATTTAAAGTTTCAAAAAAAATTCTTTTAATAAGAGTTTCAGAGATATTAAGAATTTCTTCCTCTGTTATAAAAGATAATTCGACATCCAATTGAGTGAATTCTGGCTGTCTATCTTTTCGAGTATCCTCATCTCGAAAGCATCTGACGATTTGAAAGTATTTTTCAAAACCGCCAATCATCAACATTTGTTTGAAAAGCTGTGGCGACTGAGTAAGTGCATAAAACTTTTGATTATAAAGTCTACTTGGGACAAGAAAATCTCTAGCTCCTTCCGGGGTAGCTCTGGCCATCATTGGGGTTTCAATTTCAATAAACTGGTCTTCAATAAGATGACTTCTGATGATGTGATTTACTTTCGATCTGATTTTTAGATTTGATTGCATTTCAGGTCTTCGTAAATCCAAGTAACGGTATTTGAGCCGAACCTCTTCACCGACTTTTGCATGTTCATCAAGTTGAAAAGGTAAAGGTTTGCTTTTAGAAAGGATATCAATTTCCTTTGAAACCAGTTCTAGTTCTCCAGATGCCAATGATTCATTAATTGTACCTTCAGGTCTTTTTCTGAGAATTCCTGTAACTTCAAGAACATATGACATTCTTATGGATTCCGACTTTTTGAATAATTCTTTATTATCTGGCTCAACAACAACTTGGATCAACCCCGATGCGTCTCTAACATCTAAAAATATGACACCACCATGATCCCTAACTTTTTCAACCCAACCTGAAATAAGAAAGGAAGAATCGATTTCTTTATTAGAAATATTTTTTATGTGAGTGCGTTCCATAATGAGAAAGATTATTTAATCTTTTTTAGCAGGTTTTGAGTTTTCTGTTTTTTTTGATTCCTTAGGTGTTTTTTTACTTTTAATGTCTGATTGTACAAGATTTTTTTTATTACCTGTCTTAAAGTCAGTTTCATACCAACCTGATCCTTCTAGACGAAAAGATGGCGCTGATATTATTTTTTTAGCCTTTGCGTATGGTGAGCAATCGCAAAAAACAGTTTTTGTAGAATCTGTAACAGAAACAATTCTTTCAAATATTTTTTTACATTTACTACATTGGTACTCATAAATAGGCATTATTCCTCACTGTCAGCATCTTTTTTTAGTATTATTAATTTTTAAAGCAGAATATTAATTTATATTTTAAATGAAAGCTTCCTCATTTCACTATAAAACTCAAAAAGAAGCCCCAAAAGACGCTGAACTCATTAGCCACAAACTTATGATCAGAACCAATATGATAAAACCTTTGGCTTCTGGCATTTATTCGTGGATGCCGCTTGGATTAAAGATTCTGAATAAAGTCGAATCAATCATTAGAAGAAATATGAATGAATACGGGTGTCTAGAAGTCTTAATGCCAATGGTTCAGCCAAAAACTTTATGGGACGAAACAAAAAGGTCAGAACAGATGGGTCCAGAACTTTTAGGTTTTTTAGATCGAAATGAAAGGGAATTTTATCTCGGACCCACTCATGAAGAAGTTATTACCGATATATGTCGTCAAGAACTGCAAAGTCATAAAGATTTGCCTAAAACTTTTTATCAAATACAAACAAAATTTAGAGATGAAATTAGACCTAGATTTGGGGTAATGCGAGGTAGAGAGTTCTTAATGAAAGATGCTTATTCGTTTGATCTTGATGAAGAAGGGATGAACAATAGCTATCAGGCTATGAAAGAATGTTACCAAAAGATATTTGACGAAATTGGCTTTGATTACAAAATTGTAAAGGCAGATTCAGGGGCAATCGGTGGGAATATGTCTGAAGAATTTCATGTCTTAGCCGACTCTGGAGAAGATACATTAGTATTCAATAGTGAAGATTTTTCATCGAACATTGAATTATTGAATGATTCCTTAAAAAAAGAAATTGAGAAAAAAATTGAAAATAGAGATTTATCTGATATTGATAGTGAGTACGGCAAACTTACAATAAAAAAGGGAATTGAAGTAGGTCATATATTCGAACTAGGCAATAAATACAGCAAATCGATGGGCCTTAGTGTTCAATATGACAATAGTCAAAAAAATTTAGAAATGGGTTGTTATGGAATTGGAGTTTCTCGAATTGTTGCAGCTGCTATAGAACAAAATCATGATAACGAAGGTATTATTTTTCCAAAAAATATTTCTGCTTATGATTGTTCTTTAATTTCTATCAATGAAAAGAAATCAGAAACGGTCAGAAATAAATCAAATGAAATATACTCTTTTCTAATTGATAATAATGTAGATGTATTTTATGACGATAGAGACGCTTCTCCAGGAAATAAGTTTTCTGATTCTAATTTGATGGGTAACCCCTATCAAATAGTCATTAGCGAAAAGAACACTGAAAAAGGATTGCTTGAAGTAATAAACCGAAAAGATCAGGCAAAATCTGAAATAACAGAAAAAGACTTACTGAGTCTCTTTAATTGAATCCGTAATCTGCTTTTCTATTTTCTTGGCAATATTGGGATTATCTTTCAGCCACTGACTAGCATTGATCTTACCTTGGCCAATTTTTTCACCTTCGTAAGCATACCAAGCACCAGCCTTTTCAACGATTTTTCTTTCAACTCCAATATCAAGAATTTCTCCAGAACGGTTAATTCCTTTATTATAAAGAATTTGGAATTCGGCTTGTCTGAATGGCGGTGAAACTTTATTTTTAACGACCTTAACTCTAGTTTCATTGCCTGCTACTTCGTCACCGTCTTTGACTGTGCCAATTCTTCTGATGTCTAGTCTCACTGAGGAATAAAATTTCAAAGCATTACCTCCAGATGTAGTCTCAGGACTACCGAACATAACACCAATTTTCATCCTAATTTGATTAATAAATATAACAAGAGTATTTGATTTTTTGATACTACCGGTTATTTTTCTAAGCGCTTGAGACATTAGCCTAGCCTGAAGACCAACGTGGTGATCTCCCATTTCACCTTCGATCTCAGCTCGGGGAACTAAAGCAGCTACAGAATCAATGACTAAAACATCTATACCTCCAGATTTAACCATTATGTCAGCGACTTCTAGAGCTTGTTCTCCTGTATCAGGCTGAGATAATAGTAAATCGTCTATTTTTACCCCTATTTTCTCTGCGTAGATAGGATCTAGAGCATGTTCTGCATCAATGAATGCTGCTGTTCCTCCTTGTTTCTGGCACTCGGCTATTACTTGCAAAGTTAGAGTTGTTTTTCCTGAAGATTCGGGACCAAAAATCTCAACTACTCTTCCCTTTGGCAAGCCCATTATACCAAGTGCCAAATCCAATCCTAATGAACCTGTAGAAATGCTTGGAATACTTTGAACCTCTCTTTCACCCATCCTCATGATGGTTCCAGGACCAAATTGAGTTTCAATTTGAGAGATGGCTGTTTCTAGAGATTTTCCTCTTTCTGGTGACGATAAATCGTCTTTTTTTGTTTTTCTTGTAGGCATAATAAAACTGTATATTTATACAGTATTTAACAATATATTAAAAATTATTGCAAACATTTTAATAATTCTTTTAAAGCAAAAGCCACACTCTGTTTTCT